>Ga0182030_10003948_pt1 | contig 31636 bp, 30 predicted proteins | sample 812S3MmetaG_FD_121299 | JGI IMG/M metagenome (GOLD analysis project Ga0182030, IMG submission 121299) | Permafrost microbial communities from Stordalen Mire, Sweden - 812S3M metaG (Illumina Assembly) | ecosystem: Environmental > Terrestrial > Soil > Wetlands > Permafrost | place: Sweden... | reverse complement strand
TGCGTGGGCCGCCACCAGCCCGACGCTCGGAACCTTGGTCAGAACTCAAACCAGCTTCGTAACCATCCCTATTGGGTGTGCAGACTCAAAGGATTGGCCGGTCAAGCGCGACACAGAAGTGGAACGACGTGGACTCCAATCCGAGCCGCGACCGTGAGAAGCTGAGAAGAAATGTAGTTGGCAGGCGAAAGCGCCTGCCCCACCACCGGTAAGTCGTTTGCCTGCAAAGGTGGGGCAGGCGCTTCCGCCTGCCAACTGCGCATGCTGGCAATTATTTCTCACCTTTTAAGGGAGCGGTCTTATGCGCCGAGACCGGGTTTCGCGACAGAAACCCGCCCGCAGCTTCAATCGCTCGCAATCGGCCCTTCGGCGTTGGAGAGATCGCGCATGATGCGCTCGCGGTGTGTGGTGGCGGTCGAGACCGCCGATTCCATGGCGATCCAGTAAAGCACTCCTCCCACCGCGGCGGCGAACCCCAGCACCACGTAGAAGGCCAGATCGCTGCCAAACCCGTAGCGCGCCATATAGGCCAGCAGCACCGGCAGCAGGCTGAGCGGATACAACAACATGATCAACGCCTGAAAACGGCTGGACGCGCCGCCTTGCGACACGCGTTCGGGGTTCAGCCCGCGCGGGTACTGCACGCTACTGATGTTGCCCAGCGCCAGCATGTAGAGCGAACAGACGCCGATCACGAGCAGCGTTTCCAGCATCTGCGCGGCCCCGGGGTTCACGCCGAACACGCTGGTGACGCCGACCAGAATGAACACCTCCAGATAGATGAACACGAGCGCCGCCACGTTTTTGCCAACGAATGTTTTGGCCAGCGGTTGCGGCGCGGCGAAGTAGATCAGCGCCGCCGACCGGTCGAAGCCGAAGCAGTTCCAGAAGGAAACCTGCCCCAGCAGGGTGAGCGAGTACACGCAGACGACGGTCAGGAAATGGTGCGCCAGGGTGGGGTTGCGGCCGCCGCGGTTGCCGAGAATCATGGGCAGCCACACCATCAGGCCGAAGGAGAACCCCATGATGAAGACCATGCGGTAACGCGGCGTCCGCGCCAGCGATCGCAGCTCCTTTTCGACGATGGCGGCCAGCGGGTCGGGCAGCCATCTGGCGGGAAAACGGTAGAACGCTTCGGCCGCCGCCCGCATGGGCGAGACGCCATCGGTCCGCGGCGTGGCCTGCGCGGCCACGGCGTCAAATCGCAGGCTGCGTTCGAACTGGGTGCGGCCGAACCATCCGGCGAGCAGGGTCCAGCCGGCCAGAGAGAGCAGAGCGGCGAGCTCGCTGTGTCCGAGGGCGGCCCAGGCTGCGGCAGTCCACGGCCATGCCACGCTCGCCAACAGGCGGGTCCAGTTGCCCGTCAGTTGGGGCCGATGGCCGGTGGCAAACAAAAAGCGCGGCAGCATCCACACCATGAAGACCAGGAAGAGCAGCAACTCGCGCACCTTGCGTTGCGAAAGCAGCCGCTCCAACAGACTGCGCGTGCCGCTGGCCAGCAGCAGGTTGAAGGCGATGAAGATCAGCACCGCCGGCACCGGCAGCCATCCTGAAACAGCCGCGTTGTGGAACATGCCGGCGACGCTCCCCGCCAGCACCATCAGCATTTCGACGCCGGTGGTGAGGCGCAGCAGCAACTCCACTTGAAACAGCTTGGAGTGCGGCGCCGGATACACCATCAGCTTGCGCATATCGAGCGCCGAGCCCATGCTGGCCGAAAGAATCGGCATGGCCTGCCAGTACAGGCAGACGCCCAGCGCGCCTAGCGGCAGCCAGAGCTGCAGCTTCTCGGCGGAAGCCCCCGATACGCCGAGGAAAGCGGCGCAGGCCACCACCACCCAGACACCGTACCAGAAGAGCCCGGTGATGGCGCCGAACACGCGGCCGCGCCCGCCCATCCGCATGCTGAGCAACTGGGCGCGCAGGATGGCCGCGATCACAGCCACTCCAGCCGGCCGGTCTGCTGGCCGGCGCCCACCAGGCGCACGAAGGCGTCTTCCAGCGATTCGCCGCCGGCGCGCAACTCGCTCAACGCGGCGCAGGTGACGATGCGCCCTTCATTGATGATGGCCACGCGGTCGCAAAGCCGCTCCACCACTTCGAGCACGTGGGTGGTGAGGAAGATGGTGGCGCCGCGCCGCACCTGGTCCGTGAGGATGTCCTTCATCAGGCGGGCGCCCACCGCATCCACGCCTTCGAAGGGCTCGTCCATGAGGAAAAGCTCGGGATGATGGATCAGCGATGCGGCCATGGCGACGCGCTTGCGCATGCCCTTGGAGTATTCGCCGATGATCTTGCGGCCGGCCTGCAGTTGGAACAGGTCCATCAACTCGCCGGCGCGTTCCATGGCGGTGGGGCGCGGCAACCCGTACATGCGCCCCACGAATTCCAGGAATTCGGCGCCGGTGAGACGGTCGAAGAGCAGCGATTCATCGGGCACCAGCCCGATTCGTCTCTTGATTTCGAGTTCATCCTCGGGGAGTTTGAAGCCCAGGATCTCGATCGTGCCGCCATCGGAGGGGATCAGCCCGGTGAGCATGCGGATGGTGGTCGATTTGCCCGCCCCGTTGGGTCCGAGGAAGCCGAAAAACGATCCGCGCGGCACTTCGAGATCGACGCCATCGACGGCGGCTTTGAGCCCGTACGATTTTCGAAGATCGCGAACCAGGATGGCGGGAGATCGGCCCATTAGTGTATAGTAATCCCAACCTGGGTAGCTGACTGTGACCAATATCAACGGCAAGACCTACGCGATGAACGCCATCACTCCGATGAACGCGTTCTACACGCCGATTCTCAAGCTCATTTTCTTCATTCTGGGCCATGTCAAGCCACTGCAGGCCGACCTGATCCAGCTCTCCTTTATCCACTTTGCGCGCTGGGTGGTGGTCAAGCGCCACCAGTTTCCACGGCTTTCCGAAAAACAGCCCCAGGAGCAACTGCACTACGATTACCTGCTGTTCTTCAGTAACTTCAACGGGTCGTGGAACCAATATATCGACGCCTTCGCCGACGTGCTCTCTAACGGGTTGAACCTGATCTGGCGCTGGAGCGCAAGGTATCCGGGCGCGCGCCCGGTGACCGATTTCAAGCGCTACATCGGGCTGGTGCAGTTCGACACCGATTATTACTACACGGCCTATCCGCGCGCCACCACCAACGACGTGAAGGCCGCGCACCGCGTGAGCGCCGCCCTGGAGGAGTTTGCGCGCAACAGCAAAGATATGGCCCCTGCCGAGTTCGGCGGCGCGTATTTGAGACTTGTTACGCAAGTGCAAATGGACCTCGGCGCCACTGGTATCGGCCCCGTCGGCGCCTGAACCGGGGACAAATTCCATGCCCAACCAGAGCGGCAACGTATACGGACTGACGGTTCTTTCGCCCATCCTCAACGGCGCGGACGGCGGCGTGTCGCACGATTGCGCCATCCGCGACTATCTGGCCAAGCTGCCGCGCGACCAGCGCAGCCCGTTTGCCAAAGTCTCCAGCACTCACCTGGCGCGCCTGGTGGTGATGGAAGACGTGGTGTTCGTCGGCACTCCGGCGCGCGAGGAACACCTGCAATCGAAGTATCTGGTGTTTGAAACCAACTTCGATGGCGATCTCGACACCTACCTGACCCGCCTGGCGCGTGACGCCGCGGAGGAGGTGCACGCCGTCTGGCAGCACTGCGTTGGTTACCCCGGCGTTGAAGATCCGGCGGCATTCGCCGCCTATATGAAGAAGTGCCAGATCGAAACCACCTTCTTCTTCGCGGCCGTCAACAATAAGACCGTACAGCAGACTCTGCGCGCGCTCAAGGTTCAATCGGGACTGGCTCATTTCATCGAAAGCAACCAGGGAAAGTCCGCGGGCGAGATTCAGGCGGCTTTCCGGGGGTTCCTGGAGAAAGTCCGCCATGCGCCGGAACCGCCGGCTGGCGAAGACGAAGGGCATCCACATGGCTAACCAACTGAACGTCGCCGATATACAAGGATTCGTGCTGAGCGGCTATAACTTTCCGTTCGCCCGGTACCTGCTATTGGAACTGGAAGGTCCCCAAAATGGGCGCGATTTCATCGGTCAAATCATTCCTCACGTCACCACCGGCCAGCGCTGGGACAACGGCAAGCCGCAATCCACGGTGAACATCGCGTTCACGCACAAAGGGCTGGCGCGGCTGGGGCTGCCCGACGCCACCCTGCTGAGTTTTCCGGTGGAGTTCCTCCAGGGCATGAAAGCCCGCAAGGAGATTTTGTGCGACACCGGCCGCAACGCAAGCGAAAACTGGGACGAGGTCTGGCGCAAGGACGTGGTGCACGTCTGGCTGGGCGTCAACGCGCTCACCCCCGCGGCCCTGGACGAGCGCTGCGCGGAAATGGAGGGCATCGTGCGGCAGACCGGCGGCGCGCGGTTGCTGGAAGCGCAGGATGCCAAGGCCGTTTTCATCGACAACCAGCCCACCAGCAAGGAGCACTTCGGCTACACGGATGGCTTCGGCAATCCCGATTTCGAAGGCGCCGTCCGGCACAGCCAGCCGGGGCAGGGCAAGCTGACCAAAGAGGGCGAGTGGATTCCTCTGGCCACCGGCGAATTCGTATTGGGATATCCCGACGAAGCGGGCGAACTTCCGGTGGCGCCGGTGCCGCACCTGCTGGCTAACAACGGCACCTTCATGGTGTACCGCAAGCTGCATCAAAACGTGGCCACGTTTCGGGATTTCCTGGACGCGCAGAGCCGCGCGTACGGCGGCGGCAAGGAGAAGTTCGCGGCCAAAATCGTGGGCCGCTGGCGGGACGGCACCCCGATCGAACTTTCGCCGGGCGCTGGGGACCCGGAAATTGTCGCCGATCCAAAGCGCAATGTGAAGTTCACGTACGGTGAGGACGCCAGTGGCGCGCACTGCCCGCTGGGCGCCCACATACGGCGCGCCAACCCGCGCGACTCCGCCGGATTTCATGGCCAACTGGTCAATCGGCGCCGCATTACGCGCCGCGGCATGCCCTACGGCGAGTACGTGCCGGAAGGCGAACCGGTCCGCGACGAAGACGACCGCGGCGTGATTTTCATGGTGCTCAACGCCAGCATCTTCCGCCAATTCGAGTTCGTGCACCAGCAGTGGATCGAATACGGCAACGACGCGCATCAGGGCAGCGATAAGGATGCGTTGCTGGGCAACCACGATGGCCGCGGCAGGTTCCTGATACAGGGCTCCACGGACCCGCGGAATCCGCCGTTTGTCTGCGCGCGGCTGCCGCAATTCGTAGAACTGCGCGGCGGCGACTATTTCTTCATGCCCAGTCTTACTGCACTGCGCCTGATGGCCGATAACTCAGTAGACCCGAGGTGAGTGGGTCAGCGCGCGCCCTTCGCCGGCGGCGGCGAGGCGGCGGATCCAGATGTTACGGAAGCGCACGGGCTGGGAGTGGTCCTGCAAACTCAGCGGTTCCTCGGCGGCGTGCGGGGTGTACTTGGCGACCTGCCTCCAGATGGTGGTGCCGATCTGCTCGCGATGATTGTGCACCAGCACGCCGTTGAAGAGCACGGTGAAATAGGCCGGCTTGACGAGTTTGCCGTCAGCGAAGACGGGCGCCTCGAACATGATGTCGTAGACATTCCATTCGCCTTGCGGACGGGCCGGGTTGACCAGCGGCGGCCAGATGCCGTACATGGCGCCGGCGGCCCCATCGGCATAGGTGAGGTTCTCGTAGGATTCCAGCACCTGGATTTCGTAGCGCGTCATGAGTTCGATGCCGCTATTGCCGCGGCCCTGACCGGAGCCGGTGGCCTCTTTGGGAATCATCCACTCGACATGCAGTTGGCAATCGCCGAATTTTTCCTTGGTGACCAGGCCGCCGGAGCGCGGGACGATCACGATGTCGCCGTTCTCCACTTTCCACTTGGGTTCCGTCAGTTGGCCTCCGCGAACCTTCTGCATCCAGTGCGAGAGGTCCTTGCCGTCGAAGAGCACGATGGCGTCGGAAGGCGGCGCGGCATTAGTCAAAGGTCCGGGCGTGACCTTGGGGGCGCGCGGCCGCTCCATGTCGTGCACCTTCCACTTCTGATTGGGTAACTGCGGGGTATCGTTGTACCCGCGGGTATCGTCACCGTGGGATGCCGGTATGCCGTCGCGCGGCGGCGCGGGCTGTTTCGGCTGCTGGGCCGGCGTCTGTACGGCCAACGCCGTGACTGCAAGCATGAGGATGGCGACTTTCATGGTGGAACCTCCGGAAATAGATGTTGTCATGCGATGTTAGCCTTTGGCTTCCGCGTTGGCGCGGTTCAGCAGGGCGCGCATGTAGGCGAAGCCATAGGCGGTCTGCGCGCTGCCGCCGCCCACCAGCGAGGGCGTATGATCGAGAATCACGATGCCGTCGTAGTTCACGTCGCGCAGCGCCTTCATGATTTTGTACATGTCGTAGTAGCCATTATCCATGAAGGTCTCGACGAAGTGGGGCAAGGGCGCGCTGACGTTGCGGAAGTGAATCTTCCAGATCTTGTTGGCGCCGAAGTAGCGGATCATCTCTTCGGGATCTTTGCCGGTGAGCTGTTTGCCGCCCTCCAGCCAGGTGCCGCAGCACAGACAGATGCCGACGTTGGGGCTGTTGGCAATTTCCATGGCCCGTTTGTAGCCTTCGAAGTTGCCGAAGATGCAGCGCGGCACGCCGGCCAGCACGGGGACCGGCGGATCGTCGGGATGGATGCCGATACGCACGCCGGCTTCCTCGGCGACGGGCGCCACCTGCTTGATGAAGTAGGTGTAGTTCTCCCAGATCTCTTCCTTGGTGAATACGCGCCCGTGGGAGAGCGGCTCCTTCCATGTCTTGCCGTCCCAAACGCCCTGCTTATCGGGGCTGGCCATGTCGAATTCCCGGCCGGTGGCGCCGCGGATGGTGGCGCGCCCGCTGCTCCAGATGCCGTTGCCCATGTGGGCGTAAGTGGTGTAGTAGATCCCCGCCTTGCCGAGATTGCGGATGTACTGCTTGTACTCTTCCACTTTCTGATCGCGCCCCGGCAGATTGAGCGTCACTTCGGGCATGTTGTGCACGCTGGTATTGCCGATGTTCCAGACGGTGATGCCGGCATCGGCGTAGCGCTTCTTGATTTGCAGGAAGCCCTCGGCGGTGCGCAGGTCGGGCGGAGCGCCGACGCTGACGTATTCGGCGCCGATCTGCTTGAGGAACAGAAGCTGGTCGTCGGTGGGGGTGGCGCCGGATTGGGCGCAGAGTTTGATGCCGGGAGCGCTCGGATGCACCGTCGCCCGGCCGCTAGGGGGAGCCGCGAGCAGCGCGCCGAGAGTCCCGCCCATTGCCATTTTGCCGAAGTCTCTTCGATTGGTCATGTTCATCCTCCTTACCAATACTTATGTCCGGTGGGAATCGCGCCCGGGAACACGTAGGCGTACATCAGCACGATCAGGCCCACCAGAATCAGCAGGCCAATGCTGTGTTTTAGCACGGCGCGGAAGAGCGCGCCCTCCTGCCCTGGCTGGTTGGTCACCGCGCAGGCAATGACCAGCGATTGCGCCGCCGCCATCTTGCCCATGACTCCGCCCGCGCTGTTAGCCGCACCCATCAGAATCGAGCTCACGCCGAGTTTGTTGGCGGTGATTACCTGCAAGCTGCCGAACAGGGCATTCGACCCCGCGTCGGTGCCGCTGAGCGCCACGCCCAGCCACCCGATCATCGTCCCGAAGAACGGAAACGCCGCGCCCGTATGCGACAGCGCCATCCCCATGGTGGCATCCATGCCGCAGTAGCGAGTCACATAGCCCAACCCCAGCATCGCCATGATGGCGATCAGGCTGAGGCTCAGGTTGCGAAACACTTGGAAGAAGATTTGAAACGTTCGCTTCAGCGAGAGGCCGAGCAGCGGTCCGGCGATCAGGCCGGCGAAGAAGGTGCCCGTGCCGGGCGTGGAGAGCCAGGAGACGTCGAACATGGCCGGCTCGGCATACGCTTTGAGGACCACCGGCGGGGTGCGGACTACCAGCATATGCAGGCCGGGGACGGGCTGCTTCCAGGAGGTGGAATCCAGCACCTTGGCGACCGGCGCCAATCCCCAGAGCACGACGAACGCCGAGAGCAGCAAGAACGGCGACCAGGCTTTGACGATGCGCGGGAAGGTGAGCGGGTCGGCGTGGTTCACCGGGGGCGGCGCGGCTTCGCCGGGATAACGCCAGATGTTTCGCGGGCTCCAGACCTTGCGGAAGAAGAAGGCCAGGGCGAGCAGGGTGCCGATGCCGCCCAGGATGGACACCAGCGAGGCGCCCATGTAATTCGACCAGAAGTATTGAATGCCGCCGGCGGTCACCCCGCAGACCAGCAATCCGGGCCACACCGCCAGGGTGTCGCGCGTCTTGCACAAGATGCGAATCAGCCAGAAGGGGAGAATCACCACGACGATGGGCAGGATGCGTCCGATCATGGCGCTGAAATCGGCTTCCGGCAGGCCGGTGACGGCGACCAGGGCGCGCACCGGGTTGCCCATGCCGCCCCACGCCACGGGGGCGGAGTTGCCGATGAGGCAGAGCACCGCCGTTTGGAACGGCGGGAAGCCGAGGCCGATCATCATCATCCCGGTCACCGCTACGGGCGCGCCGCCGCCGCCCGCGCCTTCGAGCAGGGCGCCGAATGCGAAGGCGATCAAGAGCACTTGCAGGCGGCGGTCCGCGGAAATCTCGCCCACCGACCGTTTGATGACCTCGAACTGGCCGGACTCCACTGAAATGTCGTAGACGAAGACGGCGGCGACCACGATCCAGGCGATGCGGAACCAGCCGAAGACCATGCCATCGGCCACGGCGCCGGCCACCATGAGGGCGGGCATGCGGAAGACGGCGAGGGCGACCGCGACGGCGGCCACGAACGCGTAGATTGCGGCGCGCCACGCCGGAGTGCGCCGCACGGCCAGGAAATAAAAGAGGGAGCAGACCGGCACGGCGGCGGCCAGCGTGGAAAGGATGGGATTCCCCAGGGGATCGAAATTTTGCAGCCAGGGCTGGTTCATTAGGCCTCGACGAAAAAGATGCGGACCGGAACGAGAACTTCGAGTACGCGACGGACCGGAATCAGTTTATCTGGTTTAGCGTCGCGGAGGAAGGGTGCACGGAGTGCTCGGGTGCGCGAGTGGGAAGTGGGGGACCCGTGGCGGCAGTGCCGGCCGAACAGATTCCGGCGCCTGCCGGAGGGCCGGAGGTGTCCCGGGCGGATAACACTTGGCGGCAGTTGGTGACGCAAGCTGCGAGATGCGACCAAGTTTCTCATACAAGGTTAAATCATCCTTTTTCTGTGGCTTGCGGCGATCGCACAAACTTTTGTGACGCAAACAGGTTTTACACTCGCACTGGGGGGAAGGCGGGGGAGCGAGCGGAGTTGTGTGGACAGGTGATGGTGCGCCGGACCGCTCCTAAACACTGGTATAGCACGGCACCCGGTCAATTTCGGTCTTGCGAATCTGGAAATGATTGAAAAGAGAGGAAATCGAGGCGGGCATCTTCGGTGAACGAGATACGGCGGCACGATGGGATCGGCGTGGCACGAGAGGATTGTGGAGTTTGCCAGATGCGGACGACATGGGGGGAGTAATCCGATAGACCAGTAAGTCACGAGGTGTTTTCACTCATTTCCCGCTAATGCCGTCTCGGTAAAGTGGCGGTTCTTGTTCCTATGTTGACTTTCGGCGTGCTCGCCGCTGAGCAGGGGCAGGATCAAGGCGGAAACGCACAGTGCATCGAGCAACTGCGTCTGCCGGTGTATCCTGGTTCTTTGCGGTATTCAGCCAACCTTCTTGATGGGAAGGTCTGTGGTCCGTGGGAAGATTCCGGCGAAGGGCTTTTGATTGAGGCTTCCGCGGAAAACGCTTGGCACTGTGTTCGGAGCATTGCGGTAAAGCACCACCATGGTAGCCAACTCCTTGTATCCGAGACCGAATCGAGGATTGATTCCTTTGCAGACCTCCTTCATTCGCTCCTTCGATGCGCTATCGAGAAGAGTGGAATTTGCATGGAGGGGCCGCTCTGCCTTCGAGTGAACGTGCCCAGCAAAGGCTTCGACACCGCGCGCGGCGATCTTGTATATGGCTTCCTCGCATATGCTAGGGACAAGTATAAACTCCGAGAAAGTACCAACAATGCTCTGGGCGACGAAATCGCGTTCCTCACAAAACTGGTTGCCGGTGCCGACAAAATCGTCGATGTAGATGATCGCTCCCTCTCCCACCTCATTGGTAGCCTTGTTCAAGCGGATCGAGTCCCGCGCGTCCACAAATCTGCACCCGCGTCGTTCCAATTGGGCCGCATCTCGGAGAATATTCAACATCACAGGACTGCTGCTACCAGCGTCATGCACCTGAACGTAGATTAACTGGTTAGGTTTGAGCCCCGCATCCGTAAGCCTCTTCATTAACGCGGCATTTTGCTCAACGAGAATCTGGCGTGTTTTGGCTTCGGATAGATAAATGACTTTTTCTAGTAGGCGGCCAGCTGTTCGCCGGTCCTTCGGAGGAAACTGATTGATCCAGCGCACGGTGCTTGCAAATGTGACACACTGTGGCTTGTAGTCCTTGAAGCGCAGCTTGGCACGGAGGCTGTAGAAGAAATTCCACATGGAATGTCAGTCAGTTGAAACGTCCGGGTCGTCACTTCCCTTGAGAGCCTGTTCTAAACTGTCACAGTACTCCCGCACTTGTACGAGAGCTTTTCGGAGGCTCTGCCGTTCATCGGCATCCGTGGTGAATGTCAACTTAAGCTGCCGCAACTGACTGAGAAAGTCTTCGCATGCATTGAGAGCGTTCTGAACCCGTTTCTTGTCTACAACGAACTCGTCAAACGCGGCGCGGGTCTCCAACGCTGGCTTTAGAAAGAATTCCTCTACGCGGCGGAGAATCTGGGCACGACGCGGGGGATCTCCGTCCGCGAGTTCATAGCCCTCCATTATCTTCCTGAAGTGAATGACGCTCTTGATCTTCTTATCGCGGTATTTCTCGACGAGCTTATCGGTAGCTGGATCGCGACCCAACTTCTGTATAACTGGGATCTTTTCCATGGCCAAATCGAGAACGGGAAGCGCTTCGATCCAAAAATTGGAGGGTATGCGCGTGGCTGGATTGAGATCCAGGGACAGTTCCTGAAACCGTTCAGGAAAGTTGAGGAGTTTCTTGCAGCGCTCGATCTGCGTCTCGCTAAGCCCAGTGAGTTTGTTGAGTGCTTTGTTCTCCGTTTCCTTAAGCTCTTCCATCACGATTTTCAGGCTTAATGCTGTCGGCATCAATTCCCAGGCTTCCCGGAAATTGTGGATCGAAAACATGTACAAGAGCCCGGCGACCTTGGAAGGCGGTTCCACCACATTAGCCGGCAGCGTAAGTGGTTTTCGGTTCTTGCCGAGATGGCCCTCTTTATTCAGTTCGAGAACGCAACGGTAGCGGCGCTCGCCATCCAAAATGCTGAACTTCGTCTGCCCTTTTGGTTGGTAGACCGTGATGGGAACCAGAACGCCGTGCTCGGCGATGTTCTTTTTGAGTTCGAGAAGTTCGGCTATATCAAAGAGGTGGCGGGGATTGTTCGTGCTCGGCTTGACTTCCTCTGGAAATAGGTGCCGCAATTGGCCAGCCGGGACCAGTTGCGGCACCGCTGGTTGCGTGGGCTTGAGTGTCGGCATAGTGTCCCTATCTAAGGATATTGGAAATCAGAAGCTCATTCGAGAGTGCCCGATGCGCAGCAAAACCGGCGATGTTGCGTCGCACAGAGACTGTCTCGTACCCGAATCCCTTGCGGAGAATGTCAGCCTCGTCGGATTCAGCATAGCTGACTACAAAATTAACGCGGGCGGCGGCGAGCCTGTCCATCCACCCGCGAAGACGGTTTATGTCCTCGTGTGTGAAAGTGCTGGGATCGTATTCTCGGAAGACCCGCCTGGCGCGGACCGCGAATGGTGGGTCCATGTAAACGAAGTCGCCACGCTCAGCATGCTCAAGGACGGCCTCGAAATCGCCATTCAGGAAACGGGCCGTCTTCAATCGGCGCGAACATCTCTTGAAGAGACCCTCCTCGGGAAGATTTCCGCACCTGTCGCCGCTGTAGGGGACGTTGAACTCCCCGTTTAAATTTGTTCGGTAGATGCCATTGAAGCAAAAGCGGTTGAGGTAGATGAACCGTGCCGCCCTGGCGGCTGGAGGCATTTCAGTGGGTTTGGTGGCGCGCAACGCAAGATACTCATCCTTGCTGGCAGGAGTGAGTGTCTTGAGGTGGTCCAAGACCGCATCGAGCCGGTACTTGACCTCGAGGTATGTGCTGATCAATTCCGGGTTCAGATCACCGAGGATCGCCTTTGGCGGGTTCAGGGCGAAGAACAAACATGCCGAACCTGCGAAAGGCTCAAGGTAGCGCTTGTGCTGCTTTTTCCAGTAAGTGCGCAGAATTGGCAGCAGACGGCGCTTGCTGCCCGCCCATCGAAGAAAGGGCGTACAATCCTGCCTCGACGGTTGGCGATCGGCAGGCGGCATCGGTGTGAGTGTAACACATCGCTGTTAACGCGCGGGGATTCATTGAGTTGCGATCAATTCTCCAGATTACGCCCCAGAAACGGCCTTGTGGGAGATCGGCCCTGATATGTCCCCTTTGTACCGGCCAATCCTTCTATTTCCTGGCCGTGCGGCGCACTCCGGCGTGGCGCGCCGCCATCTACGCGTTCGTGGCCGCCGTGGTGCCGAAGACCATGCCATCGGCCACGGCGCCGGCCACCATGAGGGCGGGCATGCGAAAGACGGCCAGGGCGACCACAGGGGATCGAAATTTTGCAGCCAGGGCTGGTTCATTAGGCCTCGACGAAAAAGATGTGGGCCGGAGCGGGAACTTCGAGTACGCGACGGACCGGAATCGGTTTGTCTGGTTTAGCGGCGCGGCGGAAGGGTGGCGGAGCGGTTTACAGGGTTACGAGCCCCAAGCTGATCATCAGGGCCTCGTCAATTTTCCGCATGGTTGCGGCATCTACCGAGCCGATCCGTCTGAGGAGGCGCTTCCGGTCGACGGAACGGATTTGGTTGAGGATCGCGGCCGAAGCGTGGTCCAATCCGCTCTTGCCCGGCGGAATGATTACCTCGCGCGGATAGGGCGGATTGTTGAATTGCGAGGTGATCGCCGACACAATCGTGATGGGACTGTATTGGTTGGACACATCGTTCTGGACGATCAGCGCGGGCACGGTCTTCCTGATCTCGTGCCCGACGGTGGGATCGAAGTTGACAAGATAGATCTCACCACGGCGAGGCGCGGTCATGCGATTTTGGTCTTACGGCTCCGCGATGTCCTGGCGACCGTGGCTGGGGTGACGGATGCTTCTTCCTCCAACGGGAACCACTGTGCGGCCATTTCAAGATCCCGGCCGGCATTGGCGAGCGCCTCACGCTTCAAACGCTCTCGCAACGTTTCCTTTCCCTGAGACTCGATGAAATGGAGAACGGCGCGGGAGATGAACCGGCTCCGATCGCCCTTTGGCGCGACGCGGTCAAGAACGGCCAGTGTTTTATCCGGGAGGGTGATGTTAATGCGTTTGCTCATGAGTCGGTCGATTGGTTCGACAAATCGAAGTGTACACACCTTGGATGTGTACGTCAATCCGGGACGAGCGGCGCGAGCGGACAGTGGTCAGCCACGCAGGTTGGCGCGGCGGGCGCGGCGGAGGGTGGCGAAATCGAATCGCGCCTGGACGATGGACGTACCGATTACTTCGATGCGTTTGAGGTCGCGCGTTCCCAGGCCGGCGTCTTCGGCGAGGCGCAGGGTGCTGTCGCTGGTCTCAAAGGGCGGCGTGCCGCGATCGGCCATGGGGTCGAAATTCATCACGCCCATGCAAACCGCGTCGGTGTTGACGCAGTTCAGGCCGGCGACGATGACACCGGGGCTGACCAGGGTGGAATTCTCGATCCACGGTCCTTCGCCGCCCGCCATGGTGCGGACGGCTTCGACGATGGCGAGGTGGATGGGGCGCGCGCCCACCAGGTCCACGACGGTGCGCGGGACGCGGTAGCCGCCCTCGCGCGAGGAGGCCGGATCCTTCTCCGGCGGTGCGCTTTTGGACGGCTGACGGTGCCCGTCGTGGACCATATCGCGGCCGCCGAGGGGCAACACGGATGGCTCGTCCACGCCGGCGCCGGTGCCGTAGATGGTGGCGGGAGTCAGGCCGAAGCAGTTCTTCATGGAAAGGGTGATGCCGGCGGTGTCGTGCTCCTTCATTTTGGCGAGGCTGACGAAGACGTCGCAATCGGCGTAGGAATGGTTGAGGTCGAAGCCCGGAAAGATGTAGCCGCCGGTGGGCACCATGAGGCGCGCGTATTTCTTGGCGTTGCCCAGGTAGTCGGTGTTTTCGAACTCGACGTTGGGCGCGGCGCCCAGAATATCGCGCGGCTCCCAGTTGGCTCGGAGCATGACTTCTTCCAGCGGATCGGCGGTAGACCAGGGGCTCTCCAGCAGGCGGATGCGTCGGGCGCCGGCGCGGCCCAGCAGGTGCACCGTGGCGGCGATCACCTGCGGATTGGTGTAGTGCGAGTCACCGAGCGGCGCATAGCCCAGGCGGTAGGAGGGGTCTCCGGTGAGGTTGATCTTGATGGCGACCGTCTTGCCGCCGACCAGGCGGCCCAGGCCGCCGAGCTGGTCGAACATTTTGGAGAGGGTGGGGACGAGTTCGGAAGGGTCGTAGGTCTTGCATCTGGCAACGGCCACAGGCGACGCCGGCGCGGAGGCGGCGCGGCTTAGAGGGCTGGCTGCGAGCCAGGCGGCCGGCACCGCCGCCGCGGTGCGGAGCAGCCACTCTCTGCGTGAACAGTGTTTGTGCATACGGCTAGACCTCTAAGAAGGACCGCTCCCTAACCCGGCGAAGCCGGAACCAAACAGGGCAGGCGTCGATTTGACGCGGAGACGCAGAGACGCGGAGGAAGACGCGGAGAAAGAGAGGACAAGAACAAGCTGGCGGGAAAGAGCAGGATTCGCCTCTTCTCCGGGGCGCGCGCGGAGAGAGCGGAGATCGCGGAGGAAATATTCTGCCAATTCCGGCGCGAATCCGACCCCGGGGGTGCCCCGGTCGCGGCTCGGATTGGAGCGGGTCGAGTGGGTCGGATTGGAATGGGCCGGATCGGAGTGGCGGGCAGGGCATGCTAAACCTCGAGGTCCGCGGCGGCGTACTGGGAGACGGCGGGAAGGTGCAGTTCCACGGCATCCTTCTGGATTTCCATTTCGAGCGGAAGCGGATCCGGGCGATCCGGGGTCCACAGGGCGGCCTTGCGGTAGCGGCCGACGATACGCACACTGGCGTGGTCGGGCCCGCGGTCGGCGTAGAAGAGCAGGTGAGCGACGGCGCGTTTGCGGTCCGGGGCGACGGTCAGGTAGGAACCGACGGCGCCGCCATTCCAGAAACGCAGCAATTCGTAGCGGTGGCTGATGAGCAGCGCGGAGTCGTTGGCGAGGACGTAGGGATCGTCCGGGTCGGCTTTGGCGATGGCCAGGCGGCCCTTGCCGAGAGTGCGCGCGGCATAGCGGGGATGTTCTTCCCTGGCGGGCATGCCGGGCGCGACGCCCCACTTGGGGCCGGTGATGAGCAGGCCGCCCGCAGCGACGAAATCGAGGATCTGCCTGCGCAGTTCGGCGGTGGGCGGTTGGGTATCGGCGTAGATCAAGGCGCGCAGTCCGCGAAAGGGAGCGTCGGGGAGTTTGGTCTTCAAGAGGACGGCGTACTGCTGATTGGTGCGGCCGATCAGGTTGAGCAGTTCCTGGCCGAGGAACTCGTTGTCGCCGGCGAAATCGGAAACGATGCCTACGACGGCTTCGGGAAGATAGGCCGGCCACTGTTTGCGCGCGGCGAAGAAGGCGGCGGCGACGGCGATTTCCTTCCACGTTCCGAGGGCTTCGGCCTTGCCATCGGCGATGCCGGCTGCCAGTTGGGGATCGAGCGAGATCACCCAGCGTCCACCATAGGCGGCGGCGTCGGCGATGGCGGTGCGGTAGGAACTGGCGAATACCGGCGCGCCTTTGGGCGGCGCATCGACCCAGATGTCGGCGCCGGGACGCCGCGCCGCTTCCAGGCGGATCTTCCAGGAATTGGTATCCACCCACGGGACGCCGGTGGGACCGGCCGATGTCCCGCCGCCACGCGACATGGCGACGCCGGGCCAGTCTCCCTTGAGGAGGGAAACGCCGGCCGGCGGCGAGGCGATTTCGGCGACATGCAGTCCGGCCTGCTTCGCCTGTTCGGCGACGGGTGCGAGGTCCGCGTCCTTATCGAACAGCAGCCAGTTGATAGGTGTGCCTTTGAGCAAGCCAAGGGCAGAGGGGGATTTCCACGAACCCGGCCACCGCATCGGAGTCCATTCCGCGTTCATTTCGTCACACGTATCGCGTCTTGCGGCGCGGGGGCGCCGAACGCAACGGTAGCATGATGCACGGCGCGGTATGGACGGGGTGCGGGGAAAAGCCACAGAACCGGACAGATCTGGCCGGTTCTGCGGGTAATGGCGCAAGATTTCAAAGAGCTGGAGGGCGGGCGGGGCGATCCCCTGCTTCAGAATGACACACGACCCCTCGCAAGAAGGGCTTCCCGGGTGGGGCGCTTGCGTGTAAGTTGATATGGATCATTTGGTTACAGATTATTTTATGTCGTTGCCAACGAGCAGGCTGCCGGGGACAATCCGATAGCGCGGGCCGAACATGCTACCGGTACGACGGGCCCACCCGGTTGCAGCACGGCGCTGCGATGGCACAGTTCGGCAATGGAAGACAGATCGTGCGAGATGTAGAGGATGGCGGCGCCTTGCTCGCGGTTGAGACGACGGAACAGGTCGAGGATGGCGGAGCGCGAGGCGGCGTCCAAGGCGCTGCTCGGTTCGTCGGCGATGAGCAGGCGGGGTTGATGCAGCACGGCCATGGCGATGACCGCGCGCTGCGCCTGACCGACGCTCATCTGGCTGGGGTAGCGGCGCAGGAAGGCGTCATCGTCGGGCAGAGCCATGCGGCGGAGTAGGGCGCGGACCGCCGGTTTCGCCTCCGCCCATGGCACGGCGGAGTGGGCGCGCCAGGCTTCGCGGATCTGGGTTTCCAGGCGCAGCGCGGGGTTTAGGGCGGCGACGGGGCTTTGCGGCACCAAGGCGATTTGGCGGCCGCGAATGCGGCGCAGGTCGCGTTCGCGGCAAGCCATGAGGTCGCTCGTGCCGAACAGGATCCGGCCGCGCACCCGGCCGCCGCGCATTTCGAGCAGGCGCAGGATGGCCAGCGCGATGGTGCTCTTGCCGGCGCCGCTCGGGCCCGCCAGCCCGAAGATCTCGCCTTCGGCGATATCGAAGGCGACATTTTCCAGGGCACACGGTTTTTCGGGGTAGTCCACGGAGATGCGGACGGAGAGCAGCGGCGCGCTCATGATGCGCCCGCCAGGTAGATTTCGTCGATATTCCACACCAGGCGCGGGTGCAGGGCCGAGGGTTGCAGGCCGCGCACCACGGGGGCGATGCCCACCAGGGCGTTGCGGTTCAACAGGTAAACGATGGGCGCCTGCTCGCTCACGATTTGCTGGACGCGATCGAAGAGGGCTTTGCGTTTTTGTCCGTCGCTGGTGGAGGCCTGGGCGCGCATCAGGCGGTCGATCTCCGCTTCCCAGGGTGTTTGCGGGGCTGCCTGCTCCGGATTCCAGGCGTGATTGCTGGAGGAGCTGAGCCACAGATTCATCTGTCCGTCCGGGTCCAGATCGACATTGTTGAAGCCGAGAAGACAGGCTTCGTAGCGGGAACTCTTGCCGATCCGCTCGACGAGCGAGGGGAAATCGAGGGTGACGAGATTCAGTTTGACGCCGAGCGCGGCCAGGTCTTGCTGGATCATGGAAGCCATGCGTTCCCGCGCCTTGTTGCCGGCATTGGTAACGATCGAAAATTCGATGGCGTGGCCTTCGCGGTCGCGCAGCGCGGCGCCTTCCGCGCGGAAACCATCTTGCGCCAGAAGGCGGCGAGCCAGGTCGAGGTCCCAGGCGTGCGGCGCGAGTTGGCGATTGAACCAGAACTGGTTGACGGCCGGGAACGGGCCCACGCCGGGAACGGCGTGCCCGCGATACACGACGCGGCAGAGATCGTCGCGGCGGATGGCGTGGGATACGGCCAGGCGGAAATTGCGCGAGGCGAACCACGCCTTCTCGTAGGCGGGCAAGGCAGCCGCGGGGGACATGTTGAACCAGAGAAACTCGTTTTCCAGGGTGGCGCCGGCGTCGCGGACGGAGCCGGGCCGGGCGCGCGCCAACTCGTCGAACTGTTCCGGGTCGAGCGAGGAAATCAGGTGCAGCTCGCCGCGCTGGAAGCGCAGGAGTTCCAGGTCGCGGTTCTGCTGGATGTCGAGGCGTATGGAATCGAGATAGGGCAGGCGGCGGCCGGCGCGGGTCTTCCAATAGTGCGGGTTGCGCTCCAGTCGCAGCCACGCGCCGGGCTTGTGTTCGGCGATGCGGAATGGCCCCAGCACAGCCCGCTCCTTGAGGGGCGAGCGGCGCGACATGATGCAGATCTGATCGAACAGGCGCACGCCGCCAGCCAGCGGGGCGGGAGTTCGAATGGTCACGGTGAGCGGCCCATCGGCGGCAGCGCCGGCCGGCCCTCCTTCGGTGCGCAGCCCGTCGCCCACGGGGGAATGCAGGTTGGGGTCCATGAGGGTTTCCACGGTGTAGAGCACATCGCCGGCGTCGAACGGTGTACCGTCGGAAAACACGACGCCTTCGCGCAACTGAAAGCGGATCGCCTTGCCGCCGTCCAATACCTTCCAGGAGGTAGCCAGCGACGGCTCGGGTTGCTGGGTAGCGCGGTTGATGCGCACCAGAACTCCGCCGGTCAGGTAGCGGACCATGTCGCTGGCGTCGTCATCGGCCAGGGCGGGATGGAAGCTGCGCGGTTCGCTGCGCAGCGAGAGGCGGAGTTCCCCGCCCCACTGCGCCACCAGCGGCTGCGCGGCGGCCAGGAAGGCAAATAGAAAAAGGTCGAGTCTCATCGGAGGTCCTCCACGGACGGCTGCGCGGCATGGCAGCAACTCAGGGTCACAATCAGAAGCACCAGCGGCGCCGCCACCCAAGGCTGGCGCGCCAGGGAGGGCAGATTCTGCAGGTCGCGCAGCAGGTTACCCCACGATGGCATGGGCTCGGCGATGCCCAGGCCGAGGAGAGACAAGTTGGCCTCGCTGAGCAGGAAGACCGGCGCGGTCACCCAGAACTGCGCCACCGTAACCGGCGCGAGGTTGGGTATGACGTGGACGAGGGCCAGGCGCGGCAGGGCACAACCGGCGGCGCGCGCGGCCAGGACGTAATCGGAGCGGAGTTGGCTCTTGACGGCGGCCGCGAGAATGCGTGCCGGGGCGGCCCAGCCGAGGCTCCCGAGGAGCGCAAAAATCACGCCCGCCGACACCGCTGGAGACGTGTTGAGGGGCAATATGGCGCGCACCGCCAGCAAGAGAAAGATCCACGGCAGCGCCAGCACGAGGTCGACGGCGATCATGGCGGCGCGCTCCCAAAGGCCGCCGGCGAGCGTGGCCGAAACGGCTATTGCCAGCGCCAGAGCGACCGAAACGAGGGCGGCCGCGGGGGCCAGCACCAGCGAGATCCGGCCACCGTACAACAGGCGGGCGAAGCGGTCGCGTCCGATGGCATCGGTGCCCAGCAAGTGGCCGCGGGAGGGCGCGGCGTGGGCTTGGTCGCGAAACTGGCGGTCGTAGGGGTACGGCGCGATCCACTCGGCGGCGAGCATCAGGCCGAAGATGGCGAGCAAGGCGATTCTGGCCACGCGCCGCATCAGACCCACCGGCACACCAGGACGCGGCCCGCGTCGGCGCACAAGTTGGCGGCGCAGGTGACGGCGGCGGCCAGCATGGTGAGAGGAACGAGGACGGGCAGATCGCGTGCCAGGGCGGCTTGCCAGACCAACTGGCCGATGCCGGCGGAGTCGCACAGGGCTTCGACCGGGACCACGGCGCCGGCGGCCAGGCTGACGGAGATGCCGGCCAGGGCGAGCAGCTCGGGAGCGGCCGGCAGACAGACGTGGCGCAGCGCCAGCGCGCCGGGCCCGACACCACGCGAGCGCGCCGCCAGCACGTGCGGCCGGCGCCATCCAGCGGTGAGAATGCCGCGGGCGTAGCGCATTACCCTGGGGAACAGCACGAGGGCGAGCGCCCATGCGGGTCCGGCTTCGAAGTACATGGCGAGCACGGCGACCACGGCCGCCGGCAGGCATAGCAAGCCGCCGGCCGCCAGGGTCAGCGCGCAATCGAGCGCGGTGCGGTGTACCCACAGCCCGGCCAGACAGAGCAGGGCCGACGCCGCCCAGGCAATCGCCAGCCCGGCGGCCAGAGTGCGCAGAGTGATTCCGGCGCGCTCGGATACCAACTCGCGAACCGGCTGGCGCAGCGAGATGGAAGAACCCCAATCGCCACGCAGCCAGCCGGTGAGGCAGCGCCAGGTGTCGGGCGCGGCACGCGCGCGGATGGCGGCGACGCTACGCCCGGTGAGGCGCAAGTCCAGTTGGCGCTCATCCATGCCGAATCCCGGCGCCAGGCGGACCAGCAGGGTGGAGAGCACGGCGACGGCGGCAACGGTCAGCAAGAGCAGGAGCAGGCGGCGCGCGGCTATATTCGCGAAGTCACGCATGCGCGGCCTCGTGAGCCGCGGCAAGAAGGTCCTCGGCATCGTATCCATCGACGGGAAAGAGGGCGGCGCCGATTCTGACCTTGCAGCCGGCCTGGCGAAAGACCCGCTCGATGCGGGATCTGGTGTCGCCGGGCGCCGAAGGGGCAAAGTCGGCCAGCACCACGACAAAGGAATCGCCGCGCTGGGCGATAAAATCGTACTCCCGGCAGGCGCGGCGCAGCGCTTCGGCAATCCGCTCCGCTGGGGGGCTGCCGGCATGGAGTCCTTCCACGGCGCACTGCAACACGGCCAGCCTTCCGTGGGAACGCCGGATGCGAGCCACTTCGGCATCGAGGCGCTCGAACAAGGCACGGGTGTTGGCGGCGTCGGCCCGGCGGAACGCGCGCGCGTTTTCTATACAGGCCGCCAGCTTCGGAGCCAGTTCGAGGAGGGTGGCAAGGTCGTCCTCAGCGAAGGGGCGGGATTGGGCGCGGTAGAGCGACAGCACTCCGACCGGCCGCCCTTTGCACTCCAGGGGAACGGCCAGGGCGAGCGCCGGTTCTTCGGCCGCATCCGGTTCCCGATTGAAGGCCGGCGAGCGGGCGGCGGCGACACGTCCGGGGAGGCCTTGACCCAGCGTGTATTCGAGGGCGGCCAGGTTTTGGAACGCGGAACCGGCGGCGTACGCGCACGCCAGGCGGCCGTCCTCTTCCAGGTGGACCGAAATGGTGTGGTACTCGACGACGCGGGAGAGCTGGCGATCGAGGGTGGAAAGGGTTTCGTCGAGATCGAGCGAGTTGCCTAACTGGCGGTACAGCTCACACAAGCGCTCCACGTCCAACTAATCGACAGAATGGCGCGGAACTTTAGGGGCTCCTGGGGAAAGTGAGTCCTGGGGCAGAAAGTCCGAGCTTCGCTCGGATGGACAAGGCGGAGCCTTATCCCACAACAAGGGGGGCATGCGGGTAACGGTATACTGAGTCAGATGCGTGTATTATTAGCCCTTTTACCGGTGCTTGCCCTGGCACAGACGCCCCCCACAACGCCCCCGGCCACGGGCAATATAACGGGGGCGGCTCCGGCGGCAGCCACTGTACCCGCCAAGAAGGCAGCGACACCCGCCAAGAAGTCCACGGCGGCAGCCGCGACGCCAGCCAAACCGGCGGCGGCGGCGCCAGCGGGGACGGCAGCGCCCAAGGCCCCGGCGGCCGGAACCGCGGGCGCGGGACGCGGCGCGGCCGGGCGTGGCGCGGCGGGACGCGGCGCGGCAGCCGCACCCAAGCCGGCGGCTCCCCCGGCGCCAGCGCCCCTGACCACCGACGACGAAAAGACCATCTACTCCATCGGCATTTCGATCGGGCAATCGCTCTCCATGTTCAACCTGACGCCGGCCGAACTGGAGCTGGTGAAGCGGGCCATCTCCGACTCCGCGGCGGGCAAGCCTGCCGTGGAATTGAGCGAGTGGGGACCGAAGATCCAGCCCCTGGCGCGCGACCGCGCGGCGGCGGTGGCGGTGAAAGAAAAGGCGTCGGGCGCGGAATACCTGGCCAAGGCTGCGGCCGAACCTGGCGCGGTCAAGACCGAATCCGGACTGGTCTATCGCGAGCTGAGCGCGGGCACCGGCGAGTCTCCCAAAGCCACCGACACGGTGAAAGTCCACTACCGCGGCACCCTGGTGAACGGCACGGAGTTCGACAGTTCCTACAAGCGGAACCAGCCGGCTCAGTTCCCCCTGAACGGCGTAGTCAAATGCTGGACGGAAGGCGTGCAGCGCATGAAGGTGGGCGGAAAATCGATGCTGGCCTGCCCCTCGGACCTGGCGTACGGCGACCAGGGACGCCCCTCCATTCCAGGTGGCGCCACGCTGATCTTCGAAATCGAGCTGCTGGAAATCGTCGCGGCCAAGTAAGCGGCGACCGCGAGATTCGGTGGGATTGAAAGAGTTGGCAGGCGGAAGCGCCTGCCCCACCGGGAAGTTCGGAACTTTTCGCGGGGAGAGTCGTCTAACCCGCCGTGCACGAACTACTGCAGGATTTGCGCTACGGGATTCGGACGCTCCGGAAAAGTCCGGGATTCGCCGCGGTCGCGGTCTTGACGCTGGCCATTGGGATTGGCGCCAACACGGCGATATTCAGTTTTGTGAACGGCGTGCTGTTGAAGCCGCTGCCGTATGGCGAGCCGGAACGGATCGTACGGGTGCTGGAGAAACCACCGGGCGGGGGCCGCAACGGCATCTCCACGCTGAATTATCTCGACTGGCAGCGCGACAATACCGTCTTTGAGTACATGGCCGCGCAGACCGGCGGCTCGGTGACGCTGACCGGCATCAGCGAGCCGGTGCGGTTGCGCGGGGCCAGGGTGTCGCCGCATTACTTCGATATTTTCGGCATCAAGCCGGTACTGGGCCGGACGTTCGCCGCCGACGAAGGGCAGTTGGGGAAGGAGCGCGTGGCGGTGCTCAGTCACGCGCTGTGGGAGTCGCAGTTCGGCGCCGACCCGAATGTGATTGGCCGGACGATCACGCTGGACAGCGGCCCGCACACGGTGATCGGCGTGCTGCCGGCGGGCGGCGCGTTCGACCGCGCCTTCGCGCAAATCTGGCGGCCGCTGGCCTTCGAGCCGCAGAACATGACGCGCAACTTCCACTGGTTCGGCGCTTTCGCCAAGTTGAAGCGGGGCGTCACCTTGAAGCAGGCGACGGCGCAGATGGACGCCATCGGCGCCCGCATCGCGCAGGACTACCCGGATTCGAACAAAGGATGGGGGGTGGGGATCGACCTGTTCGCGGACACGGTGGTGGGCACGGAGTTGCGGCAATCGCTCTACGTGCTGCTGTCCGCGGTGGGAATGGTGCTGCTGATCGGATGCGCGAACCTGGCCAACCTGACCCTGGCGCGAGGCACGGCGCGAGAGCGCGAGGTCGCCATCCGGGCGTCCATCGGGGCGGGCCGATGGAGGCTGGTGCGGCAGTTCCTGACGGAGAACGTGCTCCTCTCAATCTGCGGCGGTGTCGCGGGGCTGGGTTTGGGCCTGGCTTTGAAGAAGGGCCTGGAGCTGGCGATGCCGCCGTTTTCCCTGCCGCGCGAAGCCGATGTCGCCATCGACGGCCGGGTGCTCGTTTTCACCCTGGCGCTGGCGGTTTTCACGGGGATCGTGTTCGGATTGGCGCCGGCGCTGCAAGCTACGCGGCCGAACCTGGCCGGCTGTATGAAAGAGGGCGGCCGGGGCGCGAGCTCGGGCGGCCGGCACAAGGTCCGGGGCGCGCTGGTGGTGACGGAAGTGGCCCTGGCGTTCGTGCTGCTCACCGGCGCCGGCCTCTTGATTCGCAGCTTCTTCCAGATGCAGCAGGTGGACACGGGATTCGATTCGACCAATGTGCTCACCGCCGGGTTGCCCATTGCCGAAAAGCGATTTCCCGATCCGGCGCAACTGAACGCCTATCTGCGGCAGGTGGTGGGCAAAGTGGAAGCCATGCCGGGCGTGCGCGATGTGGCCCTGACCTCGGCGCTGCCGTTAGAGGGGTGGGGCTACGGCATGCCGTTTCAGCGGGCGGACAAGCCGATGGTGGACCGCGCCAACCGGCGCGCCTGCTTCTTCAAGATGGTCTCGCCTTCCTACTTCCGCGCGCTGGGCATGAAGATGCGCAAAGGCCGGACGCTGGGCGAGCACGATGCGAAAGGCGCGCCCGCGGTGACGGTAATCAACGAAACTATGGCGCGGCTGGATTTCAAAGACGAAGAGCCTATCGGCAAACGCATCCTGGTGCAGGAGATCGTTCCCGGCAAGACGCAGTTGGGGCCGGAGGTCCCGTGGGAAGTGGTGGGCGTGGTGGCGGACGAAAAAGTGACCAGCGTCGACAACAAACGCGACAACCCCGGAATGTATGTTTCCAACGAGCAGAGCCCGGTATTCGATCAGGCGCTGGTGGTGCGGGCCGGGATGGACCCATCGGCGCTGAAGCAGGCGTTGAGCCGGGCGATACACGAAATCGACAAAGACCAGACGCTCACCGAAGTGAAGACGCTCGAACAGATCAAGGCGGAATCGATGGCGCCGAACCGGCTGCAGTCGATGCTGCTGACGGTATTCGCCGCCATTGCGGTGTTGCTGGCGGCAATCGGGATCTATGGCGTGATCTCGTATTCGGTGGAGCAGCGGACGCATGAGATGGGGATTCGGGCGGCACTGGGCGCATCGCGGGGCGATCTGCTGCGGCTGATTCTGCGCGGCGGCATGGCGATGGCCGGAATCGGGCTGGCGCTCGGTTTGGGCGGCGCCCTGGGACTGACGCGGTTATTGGCGAACCTGCTTTTCGGCGTGGGCGCGCGCGACCCGATGACCATCGGCGCGGTGGCGGCCCTGCTCGCGGGCGTGGCGCTGGTGGCGTGCTACATTCCGGCGCGGCGCGCGACCAGGGTGGACCCGATGGTGGCGCTCCGATACGAGTGAGGCAGCGGCTGCCGGGCCGGCTCGAAGGCGCCTTTCACCCGAATGCCGCTCGCGGAGCCACTGGCCCCAGGGCTGCAATGATAAACTGACGATTAGATCGCTTTGGAACCCATCCGGTTCACCACACTCGAAGAATGGGACTATTCTCTCCGGCACAGCTTGCCGGATACATCGCTCTGGCTTTGGGCATAACCGCTTTTCTTCAGAAAAGCGATGACCGTTTCAAGTTCTTCAATGCGACTCAGGGTCTGGTTTACAGTCTGCATTTCGTTCTGTTAGGGAATCTTCCCGCCTCGACCAGTTCCCTTCTGTCGTCGTTGCGGTCGTTCCTGGCGCTGCGATACCGGTCATGGCTGCTGGGCGCGGTGATTATCTGCGCCAATGTGGGTCTGGGCGCGGTGTTCGCCAGGAACAAGGCCGGCTGGCTGCCGGTGATCGGCTCCTCGATTGCGACCATCGCGATTTTTACCATGCGAGGCGTTCCGTTCCGATGTGTGTTGCTGGCCAGCACGCTGTTGTGGCTGGCCAACAATATCATCAGCCGCTCCATTGGCGGCACGGTGTTGGAACTGGCCAACGCCTCCATCAATATTTCGACCATGATCCGCATGCTGAGGCCGTCGCCGGAGGGGCGAGCGACTTGACCGGCCAATCTTTCCTCATTCTCGTTTGAGGGTGCCGGAAGGTCGCGATCAAGTGTGACCTGTTTTTGAAAGAAGCCAAACGAAAAAGAGAAGGTCTTTGCCGTCCAGCAGTTGGTAGTGAGGCGGACCGGCGCCTCCGCGCCGGGTAGTTCGCAACTGGGCTTTTCGTGGTCAGAACATTGGCCGGTCGTTTCAACCACATTCGCAGCTTCCAGCAAGTCTTCGTCCGTCCAGTATTTTCGGCCCGCGAATGTGATGAGGCCTTTATTAGTCACGCAAACATTTACTTTTTTTAAATCCAGGCGGTTCACGATGTTAGGTCTATTTTCGCAGTTAGCCGCCTACCTGTTTCCGCGCCCGGCCATGACACACTGGCATCAGATGGAGAGCCTTTCCACGCTCTATCACGGTGGCATGGCGTTGGGGCTGTGCGCCCTCGGGTAAAGCGGACTGTGAGCGGGCTTGCGCGCGGACGGCAGCCGGCGACGGACAGGCAGGACACGAGTTACGATGGCATGTGGCAGTTGCCAACCCCACGATCCGCGACAAAGTTACGGGAGAAGAATCAATGCGCCTTACAATTATGTTTTTAGCCGCAGCCGCTTGCTTTGGCCAAGGCAAGCAGAATGTGGTACAGACAGGAACGGTGGATGCTCACGGAGCGAACTGGATTCCGCCGACCTCTACCTTTGCGAGTCCGCCGAGTTCCGCGGCGACCGGCTCGGTTTACATCTTTACGGATGCCAGCGCTGTCGGCACCTGTTCGGGCGGTGGGAGTGCGCTGGCGACATGTCGATGGAGCGGTAGCGCATGGGCGGCAGTGGGAGGTGGCGGCGGGGGAGGAACTGCCGGCGGCTCCACCGGGCAGATGCAGGTGAACTCCGGTGGTTCGTTTGCAGGGCAACCCTCGATCTTCAGCGGAGGGACACTGGTGCAGCGGGCGGTGGAGTGCGCTTCCGGTACGGTCCCCTCCTCCGCTCTCACGGCTTCGGCGGCCAGCCAGGAGATTACGATTCAGACGGGGACCTCGGGCAACGTACGCTGGGACCAGGTGCTGGTATCGGAGACGACGCAGTTTGCGGGCGCCACGGGGCTTACTGTGTCCATGGGACGCCCCGGCACGAACGACAGCGAGATGACGGGCGCACAACTTCCGCTCATGGTGTCGAGCGGGGATGCGAACTTCTGGAGCACGCGGCCAATCCCCCCACAACTCACGAGTACGTACTCTATTGTGCTCAACTTCAGCGTGACATCGGGCAATGTCAGTGCCGCTACGGCGGGATTACTCACCTGGGAGGTATGTGGGTATGCGGCTCGTTAGCGCGATGCTCGCGGTTTGTGGCGTTGCCGTGCTCGCACCGGCACAGCAGCCTATCGCCATAGGTCCGGATACCACTGCTGGAAGTGGCCCAGGCGTCTTCAAGTTCTTCGACGGGTACCCGGCCACTCCGAGCGGTTGCACGGCGGGTACCGGCTACTGTGTGGGGCACAACCCGCAAGGGGACACTTACTACTGGACCGCATGGCTGCCGAATGCGAGTGGGTTACCGGTGACGACCGGGTTGCCGGTAGTTGGAACGGCCAACGATTATGCCTTCGGATCGTTGTGTGGCGGCAACATCGGCGTGCTGCAACTGGATACCTTCAACTGGTCGGCCCCCGCCGCATCTCATATTACTCCAGTCAATTGTATGTCCTCGTTTGGTGGCGCACCCGGCAGGGTGGAAGGGTCACCTTACGTCGTCGGACAGTGTAGGCAACGCAGGAACGTGGAAAAGCCGCGTCCCGTTTTCGTTGGGTGGAATTCTATATCTTCCGATTGAAAGGCAGATTTCCGCTGGTGGGCAGGCCGTCCACGACGCCACATTCGATATGTCGCCCGATTCGGGCCGACACTGGATCGCGCCAATCATTCGGCGGTCGTAAGCCCGTGTAACGCTGGATCATACACGGCTCCGCTTCTCTGCGGGAGTATGAATCCCGGACACGGGACCAATATGGCCAACTACGGAATCCAGACCGGCAATCCAGGATACGCCGGACACTTCAACACATTTGCCGTGGACTCGACAGGATTCACGACACCCGCAACTGCTCCATCCGCCATGCTGGGCAACGGATCGTACTCTGTTGTGGGGGTTTACCGCTATGAGGGCGTCACCAATTATCGCACGGGCGGTATCTGGTCGGCGGGCACGGCTTCCAGTGGGGACAATACAGCCGTATCGTTGGGTCAACTCTCGGGAAATTTGATATTGGATTGGAACGGTTTCAACTCCCCACGGTACCACTATGTGTCGAACTTCACCTTCCCGAACTTTACCAACTGGTATTTTGTCGCGGTCACGGTGCAAGCTCAAACTGGAGGATGCGGGGCCAGTTGCGTGCCAACCGCGAAGATCTGGGTCGGCGGCGCGGCGACTCCAGGGCTACTAAGCGACGTTAACGCGGGAGTGTCTTACGCCTCCGTAAACAGTCCGTCCACCAAAACTCCCAATGTCTCCACAGGTCCGTTCGTCATAGGGATCAACGGCACAGGCAGCGGTCAGGACTCATCCGTAATGTCCTATGCCACGGTGATGGTGTACGGCCGTGCGCTGACCTACCCCGAGGTCCAGATGATGTACCGGAGCATGAAAGCGAAGATGGCGGTGCGTGGAGTGAGTCTACAATGAAAGGAACTAACATGGGGAGACTGCCGTCGAGCGGCGGCCGATGGGCGGGGTCAGCCAGTCAGGGTCATCGGGATGTGAGTACCCCGGGGCGAGTGGCCGGGTGGGGATGGACTGTCAAAACACAGAACCTTGTCCTCCACGATGCCAGTGCTATGCTTGTCGTTGATTCGCACCGAAGGAGCGATTTCGTGGCGAACCGTCTTAGCGGAAAGCTTATCGTGGTCTTTGTTTTCGCGATTAGCCGGCTGGTGATTGTGACCTCGGACCAGCGGGACAGCACGCTTCCCGAGGTCAACGTTCGGTACGCCATCGAAGCGTAGCGCGCGGCAAGCCAGGGGATGTCGTTTTACCGGCTGCACGAAGAGAACTGAAGGTTGGAGGATCCTTCGTCGCTGGCCGTGGAACGGGTGGTGGAATACCCGCCCCTGACGGTGCTATGGATGAAGGCGCCCGCGTGGTTTCTGGACGCGGCCCCGAAGAGCGGACCGGCGCCGGATGCGTACGTGAAGGCGGCCAAGTGGGCCAATCAGATCGCGATGTTTTTGGTGGATATGTGTGGTTTTGGGCTACTGGCCCTGATTGGTGCGACAGCGGCACAGCTTGCCGTGTACACCGCGGGCGGGCTCCTGCTGTTTCCGCTGTTGTACGACCGCCTGGACTTGCTTCTCGGAGTCCTGTTATTGGGTGCAATCGTGCTGCTGGTGAAAAAATGGCCCCTATGGGCGCCCTTGGCCGCGCTCGCGGTTGCCATCAACTTCAAGATGACGCCGCTGGTGTTGGTGCCGCTGTTTGTACTGGGGACCCTGCCGGCGGATGCGTTGTCGATATCCCCGGGAGCGCGACCATGGGGGGCGATCGGCAAACGCCTGGCGATTCTTGTTGCGATCGGCGCGGCCGTGTTTCTGCCGTTCTTCGCCAACGACGGATTCGCCACCCTGGATTTTCTGCGTTACCACGCGATGCGCGGTCTGGAGATCGAGGCCGTGTGGAACACGGTGCCCATCGCCATGGCGGCGATCTTCCAGTGGCCCGCGCACACTTTGTTGCGGTTCGGCGCAGTCGAGTTGAAAACGGTGGCAACCGGCCCTTTGCGCACGATGGCTTCGGTGTACACGGCCGCGGTCATCCCGGTTTTGGCGTTCGTCATGTGGAAGTTACTGGCGATGCTGGAACTCCAGCCAAGGGACGCGGCGAGGCCACGCTGGCGCAGGCGAATCCGGCTCTGTTCGTGCGCTGCGCGGTGGTCTGCCTGCTGACGGCGATCGTCGGCGCGCACGTGTTGTCCCCGCAGTACCTGCTCTGGCTGGTGCCGTTGGTCGCCCTCTGGGAGGGAAGGTTGCGGTGGTGCGTGTGGGCCGTATTCCTGGCGATTTGCTGGCTGACCACAGCGAGCTTCCCATTTATGTTTAACAGGTTAATTCATGTGATGTTGGCGGGTAACGAACTTCCGCTATGGTCCCGGCTGCTTTGGCCCGCGCCACTGATTGCACGCAATCTCGTGCTGGTAGGGTTTACGGTCTGGCTTTGGATCGAGACGTTGCGAAAACCGGCATGAGGAACGGCGGGACCGTCTTCAGCCGCCATAGACGACCCACCTGGTCAACGCCCGGTGAGGCGCAGCCGGAGCACGCCCAAAAACGCTTCCAGAATGATGTGGAAGTCGATTTTGGAGCGTCCCAAGTCGCGGTCGCGAAAGATGATGGAGATTTCCCCGATGGAGAAACTTCTGGTGCGATGCAGCCGGTACGTGGTCTCGATTTGAAAAAGGTACCCGTTAGAAAATAGCCGGTCCAGCCCGATCGAACTCAATGCCTGTCGCCGCCAGGCTTTGAAACCGCCGGTGGCGTCGCTGTACGGCATGGACGTAATCAGCTTCACGTACAGACTGGCGCCCTTGCTCAACAGCAACCGTTTGAAATCCCAGTTCACGACGTTGACGCCGTGCAGGTAGCGCGAGCCCAGGACCATGTCGTACTTCTCCAGCATTTTCAAAAACTCGGGGAGGTACGAGGGATCGTGGGAGAGATCGGCATCCATCTGGATGATGGCATCGTACTCGGGCATCTCCAAGACGCGCCCGAAACCCGCGACGTAGGCGCGGCCCAATCCTTCCTTGCGCTCACGGTGCAGCACGTGGATTTCGTCGGGATGCCGGCTGCTCAATTCGTCGGCCAGCCGCCCCGTGCCGTCCGGCGAATTATCGTCCACGATCAGGATGTGGAAGCCGCCCGGCTGTTCGCGGATGAGACCGACGATCCGTTCCAGGTTTTCAATCTCATTGTACGTGGGGACTACGACGATAGGCTTCATGATGAAATCCGAGGGATGGTCCCAGGCACCTGCCCGATGGTAAGCGCCGAAACGGTGTCGAGAGTGAGGGGATTTTCCTTGCAGTCCCACTCGGCTGTGGTAGCGGGCGTGGTTGGAGGATACGACCTGCAAAACTGAATAGCCACGGCCTCCGTGTTCGCTCTAAGATCTGAAATCGAGGCTGGTTGCGGTTTGGATTCTTTCACGTCTATTCGACAAACGGCAATGGTAACAAACTGTCTGGAAGCCGCCGCTTCAGAATCGGGTGCGCAGGTGCGCGGGGTGTGCCGCATGGCCTGGCGAAACTGGCGGATCCAGGTTCCTGTTTTAGGGTCTTGTACGAACCATTTCGCAAACATCTAATCTAGAATCTTTTGCGAATCATTTCAACTACTTGGCCGCTCCTCCGGCGTGGCACTCGAGATGGGCAGGTTATTGTCGGCTTAGGAGGACTGGCGGCCAAGGCGCCAGTCAGATCGGTCAACCAACATGAAATCCTATAGAACCGTGCTGAGGTGGTCGTGTATTTGCGTAGCTGCGTTGCGTCGTCCGCGCCGCCCGCGGACAGACACCATTCGATCCGCACAAGCCGGGAAGCATCGGCCTTACACGGGCTGCCCGGACGCGGCGGCGGGAAAGCGGGACGTTGCTCCCAGCCGCACTGGCAAGCCACGCGTTGGAACGTGCGCAATGAAGCCGATCTTCGCCCTGGCGCTTCTGGCGCTGCCGGCATTCGCGGCCTTCCCGAACGGGTATAGCTACTGCAAGGTGGTGACAACTTCAGTATCAATGGTGAGCGGAACCAGCGACCTCACTAACTACCCGCTAACCGTGATCCTCACCGATGCCGACCTGAAGACTACGGCCAACGGCGGTATGGTGAACAACGCTAACGGTTATGACATCGGATTTTATCCCGCTTGTTCCGGGTCTGGCACGGCGCCCTCGGGGG
>Ga0182030_10003945_pt1 | contig 31668 bp, 29 predicted proteins | sample 812S3MmetaG_FD_121299 | JGI IMG/M metagenome (GOLD analysis project Ga0182030, IMG submission 121299) | Permafrost microbial communities from Stordalen Mire, Sweden - 812S3M metaG (Illumina Assembly) | ecosystem: Environmental > Terrestrial > Soil > Wetlands > Permafrost | place: Sweden... | reverse complement strand
TGTTCAGCTTCGGTGACGCCGCCTTCTACGGTTCGGAGGGTGGTCATCGCCTGAACGCGCCGATTGTGGGGATCGCTTCTACGCCAAACGGAAAGGGCTACTGGTTGGTGGCGTCTGATGGCGGTGTGTTCAGCTTCGGTGACGCCGCCTTCTACGGTTCGGAGGGTGGTCATCGCCTGAACGCGCCGATTGTGGGGATCGCTTCTACGCCAAATGGAAAGGGCTACTGGTTGGTGGCGTCTGATGGCGGTGTGTTCAGCTTCGGTGACGCCGCCTTCTACGGTTCTCGCGGCGGGAGTCCCCTCAACCAGCCGGTGGTAGGGATCACCCCCACCCTCGACGGCAAGGGTTACTGGCTTGTGTCCAAAGACGGTGGAATCTTCAACTACGGAAATGCCACGTTCTACGGATCGGAAGGCGGTGCTCATCTCACCGGGCCGATCGTCGGGATCAACGTGGCGGGCCTGCCCGGGATCGGCTGAGTCGTGCACCGAGAGGGAGAAGCTGGACCGTTAGGTCGGTCCTATCTCTCCCATGGCTTGGCGCAGCGACTGCAACTCGCTCGATAGCTGATCGATCGTCTCAAACCCCGGGTTGGCGGTGTCCGAGCCCACGGCCAACCCGGCAAGATCGGTCACCGCCATGTTGAGCTGAGAAACCACCCGACGTACGTGCACCTCCAGTCGCGTAGTGGCTTCTTGGCGGCGGCGCACGGCCTGGAGCTGTTGGGCCAGTGCCGCCTCCTCGTCGAAGCCGCTCGACGCCGCCGCAGGGGAAGGGTTCTTTTGGATCGCCCGCATCCTGCGGGACAACTCTTCGGGCGCGTAGACGTCAGGAGCCGCCATGGCGGACCCCAGCTTGGCTACTCGCCATACCTCGTCGGTGGCTCCGCGGATGGATGGGCTCGCTCCCAGCAGACGGTCCTGGAGCGGCCCCGGTGGCCATTGCGCCAGCATCTGGTCGAAGCGTTGCCGGGCTCCCAGCGCATCGCGCACCAGGCTGCGCCATGGCTCAGCGACCGCAATCGGATCGATGGTCACCAGCGGGAGATTTTTCCACCAGCGGTGGGACACGGCCACGGTGAGCCGTGCCAGCCAGCCGAACACCGCAAGGGTAAGCGTTGCCTCCCACGGAAGGCCGGCTAGCTCCCCGATCCCCACTCCCGCGCCAGCAGCGACCAGGCCGCTGGGGGCGAGGGCGATACGGGCGGCTACCGCCGAGCGGCGCGCCCGCCGGCGTCGGGTGGACGGCGGCAGCCCACCAGAGGGTCGTTGTTCGAGCATGTACCCAGGCTACGACCAGGGTTAGGCTGGCGTCATGAGTGTCGAGACCTTGCGGACGCTGGGCGAGCGGTCGAAAGCCGCAAGCCGTACCCTGGCCCTCGCTCGTGGCGCAGCCAAGGACGACGCCCTTTGGGCAGCGGCCGACATGCTCGCCGCTCGCAGTGACGAGGTCCTGGCAGCCAATGACCATGACGTCGTCGCCGCGGTGGCGGCCGGCACGTCTGCCACCGTCGTCGATCGTCTCCGTCTTACCGAGCGCCGCATCGCTGCTATGGCAGCGGGGCTGCGGTCCGTGGCCGCGCTGAGTGACCCGGTGGGGGAGACCATCAGCGGGTGGGTGCGCCCCAACGGCCTGGAGATTCGCCAGGTCAGAGTGCCACTCGGCGTGGTCGGCATCATCTACGAGAATCGGCCCAATGTCACGAGCGATGCGGCGGGTCTTTGTGTGAAATCGGGTAACGCCGCGCTTTTGCGGGGTTCGTCCGCCGCCATTTCCTCCAACCGAGCGCTCGCTTCGGTGCTACGGGAAGGGGTGGCCAAAGCAGGATTGCCCCGCGACGCCATACTCCTGGTGGAGGAGACAAGCCGAGAATCTGCGATTCAGTTCATGCAGCTCAGAGGACTGATTGACTGCCTGATCCCCCGGGGCGGACCCTCGCTGATCCAGGCGATCGCCGACAACGCGACCGTCCCGTTTGTCATCGACGGTGAAGGCAACTGCCACGTCTACGTCGACGCCGCCGCCGACCTCGCCGTGGCCTGCTCCATTGTGGTCAACGGCAAGACGCAGCGCCCCAGCGTCTGCAATGCCACCGAGTCGCTCGTGGTGCACGAGGCTATTGCCGGAGCCTTCCTGCCTGTCGTGGCTGCAGCACTGGAGGGCGTGGAACTGGTGGGCGACCAGCGGGCCCGGGATGTCCTCGGCGAAGACCGGGTGGGGCTGGCCACCGAAGCCGACTATGGCCGAGAGTTTTTGGGTCTGAAGCTGAGCATCCGCGTGGTCGACTCGCTCGACGCAGCGATCGCTCATGTGCATCGTTATGGAACCGGGCACAGCGAGGCGATTGTCACCGGGAACGGCGCCGCCGCCACCCGTTTCTGTCAGGAAGTCGACGCAGCCGCCGTCTTGGTCAACGCATCGACCCGCTTCGTAGACGGCGAGGAGTTCGGGTTCGGGGCGGAGATCGGCATCAGCACCCAAAAGCTGCATGCCCGTGGGCCCATGGGCCTTCGCCAACTCACCACGACGAAGTACGTCGTGGTCGGCGACGGTCAAATCCGGACATGAGGCCCGCTGTCGAGGGAGTTGGGACGGAGAGCGACAACGTCGTCTGAGGGAAGATCAGGGGTCGCCGTTCGCAGATCGACCACCAAGTCGGCAGTGTCTCGAATATGAGCGCGAAACAAACTCGCTGCTCGGCGACGAAGGGGATCAGTGACGAAGTAACCACAAACCTGGCAAGTCGCCCGCCAAGTTCCCTGCTCGAGGATGTAGTTCGCGCGGTGGCGACCCTCTATTCCGGTCATTGCCCCATTGCCCCATTGCTCCATTTCTCGCACGCACCCAGCTAGCGGCAGTCGCCTCAGCTTGTCCTGAACCCTTTCAGGCCACCACCGCCTGCTGATGAATCTCCGATGAGCGCGAGATGTCGCGTTGGCAATCATCCGGTATCCCTCCTCGCCAAACCCTCAACCTTTCGACGTCTATGACCCGTCATGCGGTGTTCATCGGCGGGTTACCTGCCCGGTGCTCGCCCGACAGCCGGGGCGACAACGATGGGCTCGTGATGTTCAGACCCTCTGTGCCCCGGACGGACTGAGCACGGTGTCGATCGGAAGCATTACCGGGGTTCGCACCGCAGGCGATTGGAGCCGCGAGGTCCGATCTCGGTGGGAGGCCTTGTCGGCGGTCACACAGACCAGAGTAAAGGTCATAGTCCTGGTCTTCTTTGTGTGCATGGCCTACCGATATTCCTTGGAGTCCCTCCTCCAGACGGTCGGCTTCGATACCCCCCTGGCGTACGTCGGCTTGGTTCCCCTCATCGCCGGGGCGCTCGCTGTGATGCGCCGCAACCCCATTCGTCCCGAACCGCCCATCGCCGACCGGCAACTGGACTACATCATCGGTCTCCCGCTGATCGCCGTGGCCATGGCCATCAACCTGGTGCTCCCCGGTCAACAGTCGGTGCTGTTCTGGGTCCGGCGGATGGACCTGATCTCGCTCCCGTTCTTCGTGGCAGGGGCGGTCACGCTGCTGTTCGGCACGCGGATCCTGTGGCGCCAGAAGTTCGCAGTCGCCTATCTGTTCTTGGCTTGGCCGTGGCCGTACTCGAGCATCCTCCTCGGGAGCCTCAACGGGTTTACCAACATCACGGTGAGCGCCCTGACCCGGCTGGTCACGCTGCTGCACCTAGCGTCGCCGGTGAGCGCGGCCAACGGCGAGACCGGTCTCTATCAGATCGTGCACCACGGAGCCTCCTTCCCGGTCAGTGTGGTCACCGCCTGTTCCGGTGTGGATGGCATCGTGGGGTTCTTTCTGGTGGGAACGGCGTTTTTCGTTCTTGTCACCGGACCCTGGATACGAAAGGCGCTGTGGCTGGCCAGCGGCCTCGTGCTGCTGTGGTGCACCAACCTGGGACGCCTGCTTCTTATCTTCTGGGTAGGTCGCCAATGGGGCGAACACTTGGCGATCAATGTGCTCCACCCCGTCGCCGGCCTCATCATTTTCAATATCGGCGTGCTTCTCATGGTGCTGCTGCTGCGACCCTTCGGCCTCCGTATCGGCCCTCCGGCACCGAGCAAGAAGGCAGCGTCGGTCGAAGGAGGCGGGGTGGGGTCCCGACCCCGCCGCCAGGGCGCTAGTCCCCCCGTATTCCTTGCCACCGGCCTGCTACTGGTTTGCAGCCTCATCCTCACCGTCAACCAGAGCACACTCAAATCCTTCGATCTCGTGGCCGATGCCTCCGGCGATCCAAAGCTGGATTCGTTTCTGGCCGATCCCGGCCGCCCACCGGGCTGGCACGCCACCTTCTCCACCGAATATTTCCAAAACAAATCCCTGTTCGGGGAGAGCTCCCGGTGGTTCCGCTACATCTACACCGATGTCGGAGGCGGTGACCTCACAAGCACGCTCCCGGTTACCGCGGACGTGATCAACAGCGCCTCGGTGAGCGACTTCGGCGCCTACGGGGTGGAGGCCTGCTACAACTTCCACGGCTACAGCCTTCGGGACGTAGCCAAAGTCTCCCTCGGCGGGGGTATTCAAGGGGAGACCTTGTCCTTCTCAACACAGTCTGGCGAGGACTGGTCAATCGTCTACTGGATCTGGCCGGTTATCACGGGGTCGCAGACCCGCTACGAGCGGGTCATCCTTTATCTTCAGAACACCACGGAGGGTGAGGTCAAGGCTCCGGGGAATGTCCCGGGGATCAAGGGCCTCAAAGGTGCCCTGGCAGGGACGAGCGCCATCAACGAGCGCCTCACCGTCAACCGGGAGTTCCTGGTGGCTTTTGCTCGGGAGACGATCAAGGCCCAGGAGTCGATCAAGGAACCGGCGGCCGTCGACATCGGCCAGATCCAGCCGCCCACCACCCCAGTTCCCGTCGGAGGCCTTCCGGTCCGTCACCACACCGCCAAACCGCGGGCACCGGTCGCCGCCACCCACGCATGACTGCGACAGCTGAGGCAAAAGATCTCGGTACCGTCGTAGGCGTGAGTGTCTCCAGTCCGGCGGATCAACCGGAGCCAGCGACGTCGGAAGGCGTCGCGGTGGGGAACGACTCGGTCCCGGAACTCCAGCTCCTGGGTCCTCCGGCGCCCCCCAACCGGCGTCGCCAGGTTTCGACCGTTTTGCTCCTGCTCGGGGCGCTCCTGCTCGTCGTCGCGATCATCCTCGCCCTTTGAGGTTGTGGGCCTCGGCGGCCCTCCCAGTAGAATCGCCTTCCTGGTCCGCGCCCCCGTGCGAAGGCCTAACCGACCGGAAGGAGTAGCACGTGACGCTGACTGACGCCGACCCCCGCTTCGCGTCCCCGAGCGAGGTGCGCGACGGCCTGCGTCGCGTCGACTACCTGGCTGACGAGGGCATCGCTGGCGTGGTCTACCTGGCCGACCGCCTGAGCAAGCCCATCCTGGTGGAAGGACCCGCTGGGACGGGAAAGACCCAGCTGGCAAAGTCAGTGGCCGAGCTGCTCGGGGCCCGTCTCATCCGCCTCCAGTGCTACGAGGGGCTCGACGAGTCCAAGGCCCTCTATGAATGGAACTACAAGAAACAGCTCCTACGCATCCAGGCCCAACGGGTGGCGGAGGGCGACAACGCCGAAGGCTGGAGCGACATCGAAGAAGACATCTTCTCCGAGCCGTTCCTGCTCACCCGCCCCCTGCTCGAAGCCATCCGGGCCACCGACCCCGTCGTGCTGCTGATCGATGAAGTGGACCGGGTGGAGCTGGAGACCGAGGCCCTTCTGCTCGAGATCCTCTCGGACTACCAGGTGTCCATCCCGGAACTAGGCACGGTGTCAGCCACCCAGATCCCGCTGGTCTTCCTCACCTCCAACAACACCCGCGAGCTGTCCGAAGCCCTCAAGCGACGCTGCCTGTTCCTCCACATCGACTACCCCGACATCGAGCGCGAACGCGAGATCGTGGTGGCCCGGGTGCCTGGCATCACCGCCGATCTCGCCGATCAGGTGGTGCGCATCGTGCGCTCCATCCGGAGCTTGGAGTTGAAAAAGGCGCCGTCGGTCTCCGAGACCCTCGACTGGGCGCGGACCCTCCTGCTGCTCGGGATCGCCAACGTCGACGCCGAGGCTGCCACCTCCACCCTGCACATCCTGCTCAAGTACCAAAGCGACATCGAGAAGGCGGCGAAAGAGCTGGCCAGCCCGGCTCCTCCTAAGGGGCGCTAGCACTGGACGTGTTCAACTTCACCGCGGTCGGCGGGAAGTGGTCGTGAGCTGGCTCTTCTCGATATCCTCGGTTGCATGTCCGCCGAGATCGGGTCCGACCCCAGCCCACTAGCAGCAGGCGATGGGCTGCTCGACGTGCTGGCCGGATTCGTCAAGGAGCTGCGCACCGCTGGCATCCCGGTCAGCCTGACCGAGAACCTGGACGCGGTGGAAGCCCTCCGCCACGTCCCTCTCGATGACCGGGAGGCGTTCAAGTACTCCCTGGCCGCCACCATGGTCAAAAACAACGCCCATTGGAAGGCCTTCGAGACGGTCTTCGAGGTGTACTTCTCCCAGCGGGGAAGTCGGTTTCACATCGCCGCGGATGCCACCGCCGAAGAGGCCGACGACCTGGTGTCGGAGCTGCTGGGCGCCCGGGAAGGCGAGGGTGGCACCTCTGGAGAGGGGATGAGCGCCGAGGAGCTGGCCGAGATGCTCTACCGGGCTCTCCAAGGCAACAACGACGCACTCCTGCGTGCCATCGCCCGAACCGCGGTCAGCCGGTACGCGGGCATGGAACCGGGGCGGCCCGTCGGCGGGACGTATTACCTGTATCGCACACTCCGCCAACTCGACCTCGAAGGGATGTTGCAGCGGCTCATGGACGAGTCCATGGCCAAGACGCCGAGCGCCCCCACCGAGCTCGAGGAGCGCCTCGCCCGCGAGGAATACCAGGCCCGGATCGACAAGCTGCGGGGCGAGGTGGAAGCGGAGATCCGACGGCGCCTGGTCGCCGACCGGGGCGCCGAAGCGGTAGCCAAGTCGATCCGTAAACCACTTCCCGAAGACATCGACTTCATGCACGCCAGCCGGGAAGAGCTCGTCGCTCTCCGCAAGGCCATCGCCCCGCTCACCCGGAAGCTGGCCGTCCGTCTGGCTCGCAAACGGCGCCACGGGCGAAAGGGTCCGCTCGATTTCCGCTCCACGGTCCGCCATTCACTCTCGTATGGCGGCGTGCCGGCCGATCCGCAGTTTCGTCATCCCCGCCCGTCCAAGCCTGAGATCCTGGTGGTGGCCGACATCTCCGGGTCGGTGGCCGCTTTCGCCCGCTTCACCTTGCAGATGGTCTACGCCATCAGCTCGCAGTTTTCCCGGGTCCGGGCCTTTGTGTTCATCGACGGAATCGACGAGGTCACGAAGTATTTCCAGAACAACGACGACATCAGCAACGCCATCCACCGGATTAACACCGAGGCCGACGTGATCTGGGTGGACGGGCATTCCGACTACGGCCACGCGTTCGAGGTGTTCTGGGAGCGGTGGGGCAAAGAGCTCGGGCCGAAGACCACAGTGTTGATGCTGGGCGATGCTCGCAACAACTACCACGCCTCTCAGGCCTGGGTGCTGGCCGAAATTGCCAAGAAGGCCCGCCACCTGTACTGGTTGAACCCTGAGCCGCGTTCTTATTGGGACACCGGGGATTCGATCGTGGGACAATACGCCGCGCACTGTGACGGTGCGTACGAGTGCCGGAATCTCAAGCAGCTGGAACGGTTCGTCGAGCAGCTTGGCTGAACAGAAAACCAATTCTAAGTAGCCACAAAGTAACGAGGAAAAGCCGGTGGGATCGGGGGGGGTCGCCACAATGAAGGTACTCGTGTTATAAAGAACGAAAAGACCTTCTCGGGCGAACGGCCTGCGGGCGCGACCTTAAGTTCACGAGGCAGACGGACGACACAACAGCCATGAACGCACCTGGAGCAGCGCTGCCCCCAGAGAGCGGGCTTGGTGGATGGCGGCTGACCCGGCGGTCGCTGCTGGTAGGTGCGGGCGCGACGATGGCGGCAACCGCCGTCGGCGGAGTCCTGGCCGCGGCTGGCTGGCCCTCGCCAGCGGACGGCATGGTGGAAGTCCCGCTCCAAAAGAGTCTGCAGTCTGTTGCGGTGTCGCCGACACAGAAGTCGACGCTGACCTCACTTGCCGCGGCCGGGACGTCTTTCTCCGTCCGGCCCCCAGCCGGCATGCCCTTACTGCTCGACCCCAATAAGGGGAATCAACTTCTCGTGGCGTTGCCGTTGGCGTCCCAAGGGGGGTTGCTGTCGACGACGATATTGCCTTTAGCCGGCCCAACTTTGCCTGACCAACTGTTCAGCAGGGTGGTTCACTTCCACCAGCCCTACAGCGGCACGCCGGTGAATCCCAACCTCAAAGGTGTCGTCGGTATCCAGCCCAAATGGGGCTACCAGGGCAACGGATCCGTCGACGTCGTCGCCCTCGTTTCCAACGATGGTCGAACCTGGGAGATCAGTCAGTCCGACGCACAACCCCGGGCCACCGGGCTTTCCGCTCTCGAAACGGTGTCCGGCTCGCCGAGCGCCTCCATCAGCCCGATGTCGCTGCCCGACCCCATCTTGGAGTGGAGTGCGGCGGACATGCTTTCGACGACGGCAAACGGAGCAACTTTTTCACCGGGGGCTGCCGTCGGCTCGGACTTTTCGGGATCGGGCAACAACCTGATTGTGAACGTCAAAGAGACGGTGACATTCAGGAAAGGACCTTTGGCGGGCACACGCACTTTGCCGAGTGGCGTGGCGGGCTTCCCCTACGTGTGCGGGACGTCGGCCCGTGGCGGCATGGGTTGCTTTTTCGCTGGTGGACCGCTGAGCGCCTGGACCATTCTCGTCGTGTTGGCCCCCGGCGACCAGGCCAGCGGCGGTCGTTTCGACGAAGAAGCTGTTTTCACTACGAGGGCCTCCAACGGGGGCGGGTCGGTGACCTTTGCCCTCAAGTACCGCAACATGGGTTACATGTGGGACGGCTCCACCTGGAACAACCTCTACTGGAACACCCAACCATTCACGACGCCGGCAGGAGCTCCCATTCCGACGGTGGTGGGCTGGTCCTCCGTCGGAGGGGTCCGGAAGGCCAACCCGACGATGATTGCGGGATCGTTGAGCGCCGGCCTGGTAGCTCCTCAGCCCGGTAGCGGCACCACAGCGGCACCAGCGACCATCGCGGGGATCGACCTTTCGAACAGCTATGCCATCTCGGGCCTGTTGGTCTACGCCGCTGCGCTCACCGCCGCGGAGATGAGGGCGGCCGCCCTTCGTCTTGCCTATCTCGGATACGGAGGAACGAGCTGATGACAAGTCGCTACGTCGGCTGGTTCTCCGATCCCGAGTTGTCCGAAATAGCGGGCATTGCGAAAAGCGGGGCGAACTCGGTCGCGATGGGCCCCTACTGCGTCATGTCGCACTGGAATGCCCCAAATGTCGGCTCCATGGTCGGGACAACTACCCAGTTCCTGCAAGCAATGTCGGCGGCCCGAGCAAGGGGCCTGAAGGTGGTGCTCAAACCCATCATCGACTGCTCCAGTTATGCCGGCGATCTTGACACAGCGGGGTGGCGGGCCGCCATCAACCCGTCGAACATCGCTTCTTGGATTCAGGATTACTGGGCAAAGTGTTTTCAGCCCTTCCTGGCCCACGTGGATGTGGTGGCAATCCACACGGAGTTGGCCACTGTTTCCGCGCTCTATCCCAACAACTTCATCGAGTTGATCGAAGAGATCCGCATGGCCGGCTTCTCCGGCCCCATCACTACGAGCAACGACCTCGACCCTTTGGGTTGCCGATATTGGACCGCCCTGGACTGGATCGGGGCCGATGCTTACCCCGCAATACGGTCAAAGTCCATGGCCGACGCGGTGGCCGACTGGACCAGTCTGGCCCAGCAGGCCGCGGTGGTGAACACCCAAACCGGTTGCAACATTTACTTTGGTGAGTTCTGTCCAAATATCGGCGTTTCGATGAGCTCCGCTCAGGCAGCCGTGGTCTATCAAGCTTTCTGGGAGGTCTTCGGTCCGCTCGAGTTTTGGGCGGGCGTTATCGGATGGCGTTGGCCCCAAAACGGATCAGCGCCCTCGGCCGTGCTCACGGCGGGTCTCGCTACTGGGTTGGCCGCTCGGCCGACGTTTGTCACGCCCCTAGCCAACCTCGCTGTAGGCAGTATGTACGTTGGACAAACCTAACTCTTTACTCGTCTAGTGTGGCCTGGTGGATGACTCCAAGCCGCTGTCGGGTTTGCGGGTCGCAGTTGTCTATGACTGCCTCTATCCCTACACAGTCGGCGGAGGCGAGCGGTGGTACCGCTACCTGGCGGAAGGGCTGAGGGACGCCGGTGCCGACGTCAGCTACCTCACTCGACGCCAGTGGGACGAACCTCCGGATTTGGAGCACATACGCGTTGTCGCGGTGAGCGCTCGCAGCGAACTGTATGACGACGAAGGGCGCCGCAAGTTGGCACCGACACTACGCTTTGGCGGCGGGGTCGGGCGCTGGCTGATCAGGCATCGCCATGACTTCGATGTCATTGAGGTGGCAAACTTCCCCTTCTGGTCCTTGTTAGCCATTCGTCTCGCTCTCATTGGGACTACGACCCGGGTAGTCGTCGATTGGTTCGAGATCTGGTCGCTGGAGTTCTGGCGTGCGTACGCCGGGGGCCTGATGGGCGCCGTGGGCTACCTGGTGCAGCGTCTGTGTCTGGCCGTCTCGCCCACTATTGTCGCTCTTTCGTCGACCAACGCCGCGCGCTTGGTGGGCCACGGCCATCGTGGCACGACCGTCGTGCTCGTCGGCCTTCTGCCATCGATGGCGACTGATGGCGAGCAGATGACACCGCCAAGCCAGCCGCCATTTGTGTTGTTCGCGGGCCGCCACATCCGCGACAAGGGCGTCGACCTCCTACCTGAGGCCTTCGAGCTCACACGACGGCAGCTGCCGGAAGTCAGATTCGTTGTAGCTGGCGACGGCCCGATGCGAGCGCACCTTGAGGCGGAGTGTGTTCGGCTCGGTTTGTCCGAGGCCGTTGACGTGGTCGGTTTCGTAAGCGACGGCGAACTTTCGCGGCTACTCGCTGAGGCAAGCTGCGTTGTCGTCCCGTCACGTCGCGAAGGGTACGGCTTCATGGTGGTCGATGCCATGGGGAAGGGGACCCCTGTGGTGACTACCGCGTTCGATGAAAACTTGGCAGTCGATCACATCGAGTCGGGCCGAAATGGCCTTATCGCGTCGCCGCCCACCCCGAGCCGTTTGGCTGCATGCATGGTTGAGGTTGTGCTAGCGGGTGACTCCCTGCGCCAAACGACCCTTGACTGGTACCAGAAGTATGCGCCGACCAAGACAGTCGAGTGTGCCGTCGCTCAGATGGTCGTCGCACACCTGGACTGGGCTAGGACGTGCGGGGTTACGTCATCTCGTTATTGGTAGGGGCATTACCGCCGACGGCACCGCGCGCTGATCACCCGAGCGGCTTCGCATGATCCCGGCAGAACCTGTGCCGGCGAACGCAGCCCGGTAACTGGCGACCGTCTTGTCCGCGGCCGCCGACCAGGTGAAGTCATTTGCCCTTGATCGACCGGCTTGTGCCATCCGACGACACTCCACGGGATCGAAAAGCAACTTCTGGATCCCGTCGGCTATCGACGATACGCGCTCGGGATCGACGATCACCGCTGCATTTCCAACGACCTCACCTAACGAGCCCCGATCGCTCGTCACAACCGGCACGCCTCGAGCCATGGCCTCTAGCGGAGGCATTCCGAAACCTTCGTATAGCGAAGGAAACGCTAGCAAAGCAGACAACTGATACAACCCCTCGAGGTCGGCCGCCGACACCCATTCGAGAAATCGGATGTCGTCGCTCGTACCTGCAGAGGCTGCGATGTTGCGCAACTCGATTTCGTAGGGGGTCGTATAACCGGGAAGCACCAGCACTGGCCGTGGTTCCCGAAGAAGAGCATGCGCTTTGATCAATGCAGCGAGATTCTTTGCCGGCCGTTTTGGGGCTACGCATAAGACGACGGACCGCTGCCCCAGACCCAATCGACTGCGAAGGTCCCGTTCCGGGGTCGGAGCGACCCTCGGGGCCGAGACACCGTGATACACGACGTCGATCTCGGATCTTGGCACCCCGAGCTGGGTATGGATGTCGTGGGCGGTCGACTCGGAAACGGCAATGACCCGATGCGACCGCCGAGCCGCTCCTCCGACCAGGACGGCCATTCCGCGGCCGAGCAAACCGGTATGCGCGTCGGGCACCATCTTGTACATCAGATCATGGATCGTGGTGACGCGTCGAAATCCACCCCAGAGTGGAGCCGTTGAAGCCATTGAATGCAAAACCTGACACTGCGAGGCACGCGCTTTCGGCGGAAGCAGCACCTGCTCGCCGTACACCCATTGCTTTCGGTCGGCGGGGTGCACTGGTATCCGCACCTCACGAGCCCCCCAGTCGCCCCCAGCGGCTTCGCAACTGACGAATACCGTCAAGTCCAGGTCATCTCGGAGTGCCAGGCGGGGTACCAGTTCTCGGACGTACGACTCCATGCCCCCCTGCGCCCCCGGCGTCAAAAAAACCAGATTGATTCCGACTCGCAGTCTGTCCACGCTGATGCCTATTGCCACAAGGGCGCTAAACGGCCTCGGCCAGGACCCAGGTATTTCTCCGCAACCACCGCACTCGGCCAGCCACCTGGAACAAGACCGGGCGACGGTGGGAAGAAGTCCAGTCGGACACAATCCCCGATCCTGGGATCACCGTCTCATAGCCAGCCTCGAGAACCCGGAAGCCATTATCATCAAAGAGGTGCCTGAGCGCCTTGAGGGGGAACGGCCGACGGTGCGTGTAATCCTCCCAAACCCACCGTTGATTGTCGGGCGCAGACGCCCAGGCCACGCTACCGTGACGCAGGACGCGGCGCAGTTCGCCGAGCACAGGCGCCGGGTCGACCACATGCTCGAGCACATCCTTTAGAACCGCGCCCGTGAACTTGCCGTCATCGAATGGCCATGGCTGGCTGACGTCACCGAGCAGTACATTTCGGCCACGGTCCTGGGCCCCCTGAACTGCGAGGGAATGCGACTCGAGCCCGGAATAATTCACGAAGTGATCGGCGAGCCAACCAACGCCGCATCCCACATCGATTAACTCGACTGACGTATCGAAATGGCGGGTGATGTCACCCCAGTATCCGGGCTTCGCGTGACGCTCATGATAGGTGCCCATGCGCCTTCGACCGTAGTCGTTCAGCCGTAAACACCAGATGGCGGGAGAGCCAACATTCTACGAGGCCTCTACACCGATGACCTATCGTTGGCGAGCGCGCCACGAGCACGGTCTGGTTGACGTAGTTGCTGTACTAGGTAGGGATAGACAATCACCGTCATCAGTGCACACGAGCTTGCGGAACCGAACAATAGCCCGAGCTCAACTCGAGCCAACAGCTCAGGAATGACGGCAACCGTCGCAGCCATTATCAAGACACCGGCAGCCCAGACCCCACACAAAGCCCGTTCTTTTCTCAGAGCCATTAGCGCAACTGACAGTGTCGTGGCCATTAGTAACGCCGACGCAGATCCGGCGAGGGCGGCGAGATCAGGACCTCCCAGTGTGTACGACTTGCCAAAGACTATCGTTAAAATTGTCGGCCCCACGGTCGCCGCTCCGACCGTAGTAGTGAGCGCTACGATTCCGAGCCCAATTAGGAGGTGGTTAAGGTTCTTGCGGAACGTGTGCCAATTCTGGGAAGCGGCGTGGCCGGCTAGCGAAGGCAGGAGGGTGGCGGCCGCTGAGTTGTACAGAAAGAGGGGAACACGGACGAGAACCATCCCAGAGAGGAACCGGCCGGCAAGCGCCTGCTGTGTGCGGTCGGCGAGGGCCTTAACAATGATGGGTCCTACGTTTACCAAGACGGAGGAACCAAGGATGCCGCCCAGAAGCCAACCAATCGATTTCCTAAGATGCGCTCGATTAACGATCGGTCCACGGTGCGATGAGCTACGAAGCGTCCGCACAACAAAGATTGTCGAAAACGCGGGGGCTAGAGCGATAGCGATTCCAAGGGGTCCTGCTGTTCGTACACCAGACCAGATAAGTAGAGCGCCAATCAGAAGGCGACCGCACCCTTCGGCCGCAGGCATTGCGCTATACGCGGCGAACCGGGAGTTTCCCGCAAGAACTCCCTCGGCCATGTACTGCAGCCACATCGACGGCATTGAAATGAGGAGTCCGGCAAAAAGAAGCCAAGAACTGTCGAAGAGTTTCCCGAGGAGAAACGGTCCCGCAAGTGCAGTGCCCAGCAGCAAGCAAAGGCAGAGAAGTAGTCCTAGCTCGCCGACCTTGTTTACCACGGGGTAGTCAGAGTCCTCGAGTGCGAGGCCCGACGAGATCTGCCGCCCGACCTCCTTCTCGAGGACGCTAAAACAGCCAGGGCCCACCAGAAACGTCACTGACCAGAAGGTGGCCAATGGAGCGTAACGAACGGGGCCCAAGGTTCGGGCGGTAAGGGCGAGGAAGCCATAGGCGGCGAGGCCTGATACGACGAAGCCAAGTCCGACGGTCGCACTATCGCGGAAGAGGGAAAGACGGCGAGTACGGGTCCCCTCCGTAGCGTTGGCCAGTCTCGCTGCAGACCCACTGGAGCAGTCTGTGGTCACGACGAGGGCCCGGTACCGACTACTCGGTAAACCTGCACCCAGTAGCTATCGTAACTGGCGGATTCCTCCCAGGACCCGGCGAGTTTCCATGAGCTGGGGTCAGCATCGACCGTCTGTGCTCCGAAGTCGTTGTTGCCGTCGGTCGCCACTAGTGGGGAAGATGTTCGAGTCAGTCCTTGGGTGAGGATGTAGGTGACCGTGCCATACGGATCGGCGCTGATCTTCTCCCAGTCGCGGTCATTCCGCACGATGAACTGGTCGGGTCGGGTTGTGAACAGGTTCGCAGGAAATACGGTGCTGTTGTCGGTGAGCACGCGGTCCGATGGAAGCAAAACCTTGTCGAGGTAGGTATCGGCGGACTGGTATGCAGCCAGGGGGTTGCCGAAGTTCGAGCAATAGGCGGAGGTATGGGGGTTACCGCCGCGCCCCAATGCTGGCAGCAGTTTCGCTACTGTTCCTTGGAAGAAGGTGCACTCATGTTCGACGTGGGTCACCTTGCCGCTGCTCAGGTACCAACTTGCCGAGGCTCCGTTGCCCAGCAGGATGGCCATCAACGACAGGTTCCACAGAGGGCTCCACGTGTGCCCCTTGGTGGAGGCCAGCCACATGGCGGCGATGGTGGCGAAGGGGACTGCCATCACAAAGTAGCGAGGGTTGCCGAACCCTCCGCCTTGGAAACCGACGGTGTAGATCTGGATGGCCAGGAATACGCCGATTGCCACCATCAGGCCGGCGCTGCCTCGCGTCCGGGTCCGGTCGGACGACCAGATGAGAGAGAACGCGACGAGGTAGAGTGGGGCGCCGAGCACTAGCACCCAGTTGGCTGCCCAGGCGAAGGAGGCCCACGGTTCGGCTGAATGGGGCGGTAGCCAAGTAGCGTCCGGGCTAGCGCCGCCACCACTTATACCCAAGAAATAGAGGGCGTTGTGTTCGACAACGGCTTGGACTGCGAGCCAGGTGCCAAAGGCCGCCAGTGCCGGAAGCCCGATGAGAAAAGCCGTCCAGGTGGCTTGGCGTAACGCCTTGAGATCGACCAGGCAACGCCATGAGAACGCGGCGGCGATGGCCAGCCCGAGCGCGAACAGCGGTCCTTCTAGGCGGGTAAGCACCGATCCGGCAAGGCCGAAGCCGAGCAGCGTCATATCGAAAGTGGAATGAGTGCGGATATAGCGCAGGAATCCGAGCAAGCTGAGGGACCCGGTGAAGAAGAAACATGCCTCGCTCATCCCATTGGTGGAGTAGTAAATCGTGACGGGGTTGAGCGCGAAGACCAGGCAGAAGCCGAAGGTGGTCCAACGACCGAGGTTGAGAAAGCGGCCGATTTGTGCCATGACTGGGATCGTGGCGGCCATACAGAGTGCAGTGGAGATGGGTCCCGCCATGACGGTGAGACCGTGGGGCTCGAGGAAGGGGACTAGGGGGACCTGCAGTAGCTGCGGTAGCGGGGGCCAGTAGAAGCCGATGGCCGCCGCGTGAGGGTCCCTTCCTACCGTGACGTACAGGGCATCGTCGGTTCGGTTGAGAGCGTCGTTGATGTAGTAGTGGAGGTCGTAGCGCACCCAGAAGCCGGCGATGACATAACCGACGAGGGCGACTAGAGCCAGGATTCCGATCTCTCGGATGGCCAGGATGCGATGCACGGTGCTCGCCGCGTGTGTCCGAAGCCAACCCAGGAATCCGAGAGGCTGGTACCTGACGGGAAGGAAAATCCCTGGGGTAGCCGTCACAAGACTGCGTGCGCTCCGGCGGCGGCCGCAGTGGGAGCGACATCGAGCCCGTGATGCGTCTTTTCCCAGAACGATGGGGCAGTGGCCAGCTGGATCGTGGCCTTGATCGCTGCAGCAGCCATCATGACCCAGTAGAGGGGTGCGAGCACGGCGGCAACCACGAGACCCTCGTCGGCTTTCCGGGCAGAGAGGAGCCAAGTCCAATAGACAATGACGTTGCCGATAACCCAGCTGACCAGCCCCAGAAAATACGGCACCACCGGGATAACGTCCCGGATGAAGCTGGGATGGGCGATAAACCAAAGTGCGGTGGTCGCCCAAAAGAGGGGGTTCATAACTGCGAGAAGTGGGGTTCCCCCCACAAACATGCACATCAGCAGGAGCCCACTGAACCCGATCTCTCGATAAAGTCGGACGGGGTGGCGCAGATGTACCAACAGCGTTTGGGCGTACCCCTTGTACCAACGAGACCGCTGTTTTATCCAGTTGATGAAGTCGCTGTTGGCCTCCTCGTAGGTCACCGAATCGAGGACGCCACTGCGGTAGCCCTTGCGATGGAGACGTACCCCAAGGTCAGCGTCTTCCGTAACGTTGAAAGGGTCCCACGCGCCGAGGTCCATCAGAGCGCTTCGGCGGAAATGGTTTGAAGTACCGCCCAGGGGAATGGGCGCATCGAGTTGGGCTAGGCCCGGGAGGAGATCGTTGAACCACATTCGATATTCGATGGTGAACCAGCGGGTCAAGAGGTTCTGGCGCGGATTGAAAAATCCGAGCTGAGCTTGGAGGCAAGCCATCTCTGGGGGTGAGCTCTCCATGGCGATGGCTGCTTTGCGCAGCTGCAAGGGGTCAGGACGATCCTCGGCGTCATAAATCGTAATCAGGTCGCCGGTAGCGGAGGTCAGGCCATAGTTCAAAGCCTTCGGTTTGGTGCGGGGCTCTGCCGCGGGGACGGTGACGATGGTGATATCGGTTGACGCTCCGACGGCGTCGGTGGCGGCCTCGATCGTCTCGTGGTCATCTGCCTCAAGGAGCAGCAGAACCTGCAGCTTCTCGCGCGGGTAGTCGAGCGCTCTCAGGTTGGTTACCAAGCGCCCGAACACCTCGGTCTCGCGAAACGCGGGAACGAGGACCGTATAGCGCGGAAGTCGCTCATACGGGTACGAACGTGCTGCCTCGTCGCTGATCCGGATCATGCCGCGGTCGTTCAAGCCCAAGAAGAAGAGCCGGATCCGTAGTACGAGCGCCGAGATATAGGCAATATTGACTAAGAGCAGGATGCCTATGATCGTTTGCTCGGTGGCGGTGACCAGAAGAAGTAGGACAATTCCAGCCAGGATGATGAAGAAGCGTTGCTGTGCCGGAGTGAAGGACCGGTCCGCTACCAAGTCGGGTTCGGCCGCTCGCAGGGCTCCGATGCTGTAGGCGAGACGGTCCTTGGTCGTCATCTTCGTCGGTTCGTCGCGCCATCTGACCCACTCGGCACTGTTGTCTGGCGCCGGCGCAGCGAGGACGACGCGTAACCAGGCCCCAACCGCGAGACACACGACGCCGATGGCGGCGATCGCTTGAGTCATGCAGCCGCGGCGGCGTGGGCAGGCGATGACACGCGACCATGCACCCTTACCTGAAAGATCGTCAAGAAGAACGCGGCGAAGACGAACTGCATGCCCAGCACCATCAGTGTTAGGGAGTAGAGGGCGGGGCGGATCGCGTCGAGCGCTCCCATCGAACGGTTGATCCAGTCGACGAGGATCCACACATCGATGCCGAGTCCGACAAAGAAGAACAGAGCTCCGACGATGAGCCCTCGTTCAAGGGAGAAGTCCCGTTCGACCCAGTCCGAAAGCGCACTGGGCTTTTCCAGTCCGACGCTTTTCGCATAGGTCCGAGCGAAGACGCCAAAGACGACCGCTTGGCTTCCGACCAAGGTCAAGAGCGCGCAAAGAATCGAGAAATGGACGTTCAGAGAACGGTTCGCAACGGTAACCGATCCCGACAGAAGAGCCGACTGACCAATGAAGCCCACCAGGAAGACGAACACGCCGGGAAAGATAAAGAGGTACTTGGGTGACAGCATCAACATGAACCGAAGGTGTCGCCACGCGTCCCGAACCCCGTTGAGCTTGGATTCTCCGATCCGGGGGTGGTACTGAATGGGGACCTCAGAGACCCTGAGTTCGGCCCGGGCTGCCTTCACCACGATCTCGGAGGCGAACTCCATCCCCTCACAGCACAGGTTCATCCGGTCGAGGGCCTCTTTGGTGAAGGCTCGCATTCCACTGTGCGCGTCGGTGCTCTTGAGCCCGAAAAAGTGGTTCAGCACTCCGGTAAGGATGGGGTTGCCTACATAACGGTGGCTCCAGGTCATCGCCCCCTTGAGAATCTCTCCCCCGAAGCGCGAGCCGAGCACATAGTCACTGCGACCCTCGGCAAGGGGCGCAACCAAGGCTCCCAACTCGGTGAAATCGTAGGTGTCGTCGGAGTCGCCCATCACAATGAACTTCCCTCGAGCCTCTGAGAAGCCCATCAGATAGGCGTTGCCGTAACCCCGCGCCGGTTGCTGAACGACCCGAGCCCCAGCAGCTGTGGCGATAGCCGGTGATCCATCGGTCGAGCCGTTGTCGCTGACCACTACCTCGCCGGACATGCCGGTGCGGGCGACGCCCTCCAGCGCCTTGCGGACGCAAATCCCCACGCTTTCTGCTTCGTTGAGGCAGGGCATCACGACGCTGATATCTACAACGGGGCGGTCAGAGACCATCGTGATGCTGCCGGAGGTGGGGTCGGTCTCAATGGTGCTCACGGAGGTCTCCAGTAGGCCGGTGGACGGTCCACTATCCCTGCCCCGACACCGGCTCACAATGAGTTGGCGCAAGTGCTCAGCCGACGTTCCGACTGCTGTCGCCACTCGTTAATCTTCCAGACACCCCCTCACTCCTGGCGGAAATCTGACCACTTTCTGATGTTTCGCGTGGAAAGGGGAACCCTTCCCGGGGCCCATAGCCCACCGCCCAGGCGGGTTGCAACTATCCTCTGAGCACACAACCAGTCGTAGGAGGAACCGGTCATGGCCCTGCTCGGGCGGGAATTCATCGCGGTACCTGATGACAAGAAGCGACAAATTGTCTTCAAGCACCCCGATAACAACATCCGGAAAATGACAAGGGCCATCGTCGATGCTGACGAAATGGCCGTCTTCGTCAACACCGGGCAGGTACTCGGGACCATGGGACCTGGCCGTCACCAGATCGACGCCCAGGAACTGCCCTTCCTCGGCATCTTCATCGACGCCGCGACGGGGGGCAACGCCTACCGGGCGGAGCTGTTCTTCGTGGGCACTCGGGAGTACCCGGGATTCGCCTTCGGCGGCCGCATCGATGACGTCCAGGACCCGCAGACGGGCATGATCGTGACGTTGCGCGTCTTTGGGGACTACTCGCTGAAGGTGGCCGATCCGGTCCGTCTGATCACCAATCTCACCGGCACCGTAGACGTCACCGATAACGAGCGGATCGCCGGTTGGGTCAGCGACCAGCTGCTCAAGGTGATGCGGACCCACGTCACGACGCAGATCGTTCGCAACGGCTGGCCCATCCTGGGGCTTTCCGCGTACACGCCCGACATCGAAGAGACCGTCCTGGCCAAGGGCAACGAGCAGCTCTTCAACTACGGCATCAGCCTCGTCAGGATGGGTAACTTCGATGTCAACCTCTCCGAGGACGACGAAAAGACCCTGAAGGGTCTGGCCAAGGACACCGCCTACTCCCGTCTCGCCGGCAGCTTCAACCAGTACGCGGCAGGCGAGATGGCGCTTGGTGCCGGCCAAGGCATGGCCCAGGGCGGCGGCGCCGTCAGCGGCGCGTTCCTGGCCGCGGGTTTGGGCATGGGCGGCCAGGCAGCAGCCCCCGTGGCGCCCGGACCTCCCCCTCCTCCCGCTCCCGGGTTTGCCGGCGGCGGCGGCGGTTACGCGGGGCCCGGAGGCGCCGGTCCCGGTAGCGCCGTTGCTCAGGGTGCAGCCTGTTCGTCCTGCAATACGCCCAACGCCCCCGGCGCCAAGTTCTGCGCGAACTGCGGCACATCGATGGCTCCGCCTACCGTGGCCTGCCCGTCCTGCCAGGCGGCCAACCCGCAGGGGGCCAAGTTCTGTTCCGGATGCGGTACCTCCATGGCACCTCAGGCCGCGCACTGCACCAGTTGCGGGACCGAGATCGCCCCCGGCGGACGCTTCTGCCCGTCGTGCGGTACCCCGGTCGCCGCCGGCGGTCCTCCGCCCGCACCGCCTGCTCCGCCTGCGCCCGGAGGTATGCCGCCTTCTCCGGTGCCGCCGGCGTCGTAGACGGCGCAAGGCCTCAGCAATCTCCTGGCGTTTGCCTCGAGATTGTTGAGCCATGACGCACCCATGGACGAGGGGTGAACAGTCGTCAAACGCCCGCTCAAATGACTTCGCCTGATTGGAAGGCCCCAGGGGGCTGTGCAACGCTCCTCCAGGGTGAGAACTCCACCTTCAAGAGCGTTGTTCCAAGGTGCGCTGAGCGGATTGGCGCTCGTGGCGTTCGGATCGCTCAGCGCGTGCGGCGGTCATTCACACACCTCCGCCTTGTCGGCAGCTTCCAGCTCGGCGAACGGGACTCCGACGACGTCGGTTCCTGCTGCGACAACGACGAGCTCGACGCTTCCGCCTACGACCCGCCTGCTCTACTACCAAGGGTCGGCATCTGCCACAACCCCCAGTTTCAAGGCCGGGACGACGTGGGCCGTCTTGTACTTCGCCACCTGTGACACGGGCGATGGGGGGACGTTCTTCGCCCAGGTCAACACGCCAAAGCCACTGGTTGTGGCGTCTTTCCAGAGTGATTCTCATACCGGGGGCGAGGTCGCGGAACATGGTGCAGGGACCTTCACCATTACGGTGAAGTCCACGTGTTCCTGGTGGGTGCAGGTGGTTGCGCCAGGCTAGAACTGGCCGGGGGGAACTCAGCCCCGGAGTGGCCCCTAGGCCGAGCGGGGAATGAGCTCGTCAGGTACAACGACGACGCCCCGGCGACGGACCGCCCTGCGCACGGCGACCTCCAGATGGTGGCGACGCAGGTCCTGGACGAAGTCCTGGGCGCTGACCTCGTCGTCGAGGAGCACCAAGATTTTCCCGTAGCTCTCGCTCTTTTCGCTCATGTCGACAATGGCGAAGGACTCCGAATAGGTCATGCTCTCGCCCTTCGTCGCGGATGCCCAGTTGGGATCGTTAGGAGCGATCCGGATGCTCACGATAGGCCAAGGCGAGCATCGGGTTCAACTGCGCTTCACCACCGTGTAGCCGTATCGACGCTCACCGCGGTTGTTGCTTAGATACATCTATATAGACTTATATAGCGTAAACCCTATACGTGTAGACCGCACTCCGTTTTGTCGGAGTCGGCCCAGCGCCCCGACCGGGGATCGGCCCCGGGCGCCACCTTGTTGGTGCAGGGCATGCACCCGATGGAGGGGTAGCCCTGATTGAGCAGCGGGTTGACCGGCACGTCGTGATCGGCGATATAGCCCGACACGTCGAGGTCGCTCCATGTGGCGATGGGGTTGATCTTGACCAGGCCCCGCAGGTCGCGGGCCACGATGGGCGCGTTGGCCCGGGTGGGGGCCTCCGTGCGGCGCAGCCCGCTCATCCACGCAAGCTTGCCCACCAGGGCGCGGTCCAGTTGCTCGACTTTGGCCATGGAGCAGCAGCCGGCGGGATCCGACTTCCACAGCTCGACGGGCTGTTCGGCCACGGTCATGACGCGGAGGTTGAGTCCGTAGCGGCGCCGCACCGCTTCCACCGTCTCCAACGTCTCGGGGAAGTGGTAGCCGGTGTCGATGAAGACCACCTCGATGGAGGGTTCCACGCTGACCGCCAGATCGATCAGCACGGCGTCGGTCATCGAAGCGGTCAAGCACAAAAACGGGTGGAACTGCTCCACCGCCCACTCGATGGGGGCCGTTGCCGGGAGCCGCTCGAAGCGCTCATTGAGCTCCGCCAGTTCTGCTGTCGTCCACTCGTGGGCCGAGATGTGGTGGGGGGAGAGGAGCGTCATCAGCCGGCTGCGCACTCGCCTTCGCCGACGTCGGCCACATAGGGGCCGGTCTCGTCGAAGTCCACGTAGTAGTCCGGCCGCTCCTCGGGGTCCGGCCAAAAGTCCAGGTCCTTGAGGTCGAGGCCCACGCTCTTGGCGCCACCGGAGCGCTCCAGCCAGGAGCTGAAAGCTTCGCCGGCTTGGCGTTCGTCGGCGTAGCGGCCGACGAGTCGCACCGTGGCCTCGGCCGCCGCCTTGGCCGGCAGGCGCAAGGCCCGGTGACCGAACTCGATCTCCGTTTGGCCGACGTGACCGCCGAGCAGCAACTGGTAGCCGGGAGCGGGACGGCCGTGGGCCCGGCGCTCCGCGCCGTGGAAGCCGATATCGGCGATGTGGTGCTGGCCGCAGCTGTTGGTGCAGCCGGAGATGTTGATGCGCACCCCGCCCACGTCGGCCAACCCCGATTCCTCGAGCGCTCGGCTGATGTCGTCGGCCAAGCCCCGGCTCTGGGTCACCGCCAGGTTGCAGGTGTCGGCTCCCGGGCAGGCCACGACGTCGCGGGCCAACTCGGCGCCCGGTTCGGCCATGCCGATGGCTTCGAGCCGCTCGTAGAGGGCCGGCAGCTGCTCGGCCGACAGGTCCCGGAAGGCCAGGTTCTGGCGGTTGGTGACCCGCACCGTCACCTTGAACTCCCGCACGATGGCTGCCAGGGCCCGGAACTGGTCCGAGGTGATGTCGCCCAGCTTGGCGTAGGCGATAGCTGACACCGTGCCCTTGGCCACGCCGATGACGACGTTGGCTGATTCCCAGCGCTCGTAGGGCGCCGCGGTGCGCGACACCTTGAGGGTCACCGGTACGCCGACCGGGGTGGGGGTCACCGCAGCACCGACACCCGCCGGGGCGTCACCCAACTCCTCCACGATCGAGGGGATGCCGCCCGGCCAGCTCGAGGAGGCCAGCAGCAGCTTGCGCTCGCGCAGCACCCGGCGGCGTAGCTCGTCGATGCCTACCGCGTCCACGACCCACTTGAGGCGGGCCCGGAGCTTGTTGTCGCGGTTGCCGTAATGGTCGAAGGTACGCAGGATGGCTTCGATGGTGGGCAGCAGATCCTCGCGGGCGGTGAACTCCTCGAGGGCTTGGGCGGGGTGCGGGTTGGCTCCCAGGCCGCCCGCCATGAATACCCGGAACCCGGCTTCGACGTCGCCGTCGGGCAGGGGGCGTGACACGGCGACCACGCCGACGTCGTTGAACATGGCCTGGCCGCAGTCGGTCACGCAGCCCGAGAAGTTGATCTTGAACTTGCGGGGCAGGCGCTGCGCGTAGGGGTGGTGCAGGAAATGGCGGAAGGTGGCCTCCGCCCACGGGCTGATGTCGAGGACCTCGTAGGGGCAGGCGCCCGCCAGGTGACAGCCCATCACGTTGCGCACGGTGTCACCGCACGCCTCGCGGGTGGTCAGGCCCACGGCCGCCAACTCCTTGAGCAGTTCGGGTACGCGCTCCAACTGCACGAAGTGGAACTGGGCGTTCTGCCGGGTGGTCAGATGCCCCCAGCCGCGGCTGTAGCGGTCGGCGACCGAGCCCAGCAGCTCCAGCTGGTCCGCGGTGACCCCGCCGTAGGGAAACTTGATCCGCACCATCTGGTTGTGGCCGCCTTGGCGTTGGCCGTAGATCCCGTTGTTGAGTCGGAAGACCCGGAAGGCGTCCTCGTCCACCAGGCCGGCCAGGTGCTCGGCCAGGAGGGTTTCGAACTTTTCGATGTCCGCTGCGGCTTCCGGATCGATCTGGAGCGCTTTCACCACCCCAGTCAATCATTAGATGACTTGCTTGATCAACTTTTCCGGGATTTTTGAAATCCGATTGAAAAGGTTGGGATTATCCCTCGCGACTGGCTCGCAGGAGATCGCCGACCTGAAAGGCCAGGTCAAGCGATTGACGCCCGTTGAGGCGCGGGTCACAGGTCGTCGTGTAGCGCAGATCAAGATCGTCTTCGACGATTTCCTCTGTGCCGCCCAGGCATTCGGTCACATTGTCGCCGGTGAGTTCCACGTGCACCCCCCCGGGCCAGACGCCTTCGGCCCGGCAGGTGGTGAAAAACTCGGTGAGCTCGGCCATGACGTGATCGAAATGGCGGGTTTTTCGACCGTTGGGGCTGGTGAAGGTGTTGCCATGCATCGGGTCACACGCCCACACCACCGAGTGCCCGGCGTCGCGTACGGCGTGAAGCAGCGGGGGCAGAACGGCGCCCACCCGGCCCGCGCCGATACGGGCCACCAGCGTGAGACGGCCCGGTCGGTGCTCCGGGTTGAGCACGTCGCACAGCGCGACCACTTCCTCGGGGCTGGCGGTCGGCCCGATCTTGGCCCCCAGCGGATTGGAGATGCCGCGGAGGAACTCGAGGTGCGCCCCGCCCGGCTGCCGTGTCCTTTCCCCGACCCAGAGGAGGTGAGCGGACGTGTCGTACCAGTCGCCGGTGAGCGAGTCGCGCCGGGTCATGGCTTCCTCGTAGCCCAGGATCAGCGCCTCGTGGCTGGTCCAGAAGTCCACCTGGTGCAGGGACTTCTCGCTGATGAGGTCGATGCCGCAGGCCGCCATGAAGCGCAGAGCCCGCTCGATCTCCTCGGCGATCACCGAATAGTGCTGCCCCTCACCGCTACTGGCCACAAACTGCTGGTTCCAGGTGTGGACCTGTGACAAATCGGCGAACCCACCTTTGGTGAAGGCCCGCAGCAGGTTCAAGGTGGAAGCGGACTGGTGATAAGCCGCCAGGAGGCGGGCCGGGTCGGGCGTGCGGGCCTCGAGGGTAGGGGCGTCACCGTTGACGATGTGGCCGCGGAAGCTGGGCAACTCGAGGTCGCCCACCGTCTCGGTGGGCGCCGATCGGGGCTTGGCGAACTGTCCGGCGATACGGCCCACCTTGACCACCGGCAGCCCGGCGCCGTAGGTGAGGACCACCGCCATCTGCAGGATCACCTTGAGCTTGTCCCGAATGGTGTCCGCGGTGAAGTCGGCGAAGCTCTCCGCGCAGTCCCCGGCCTGCAACAGCACGGCGCGACCAGCGGCCACCTCGGCCAGGGACGTTTGGAGATCCCGGGCCTCGCCTGCAAAAACCAGGGGGGGCAGGACCGACAGGGTCTTGAGGGTGCCTTCAAGCGCCCCAGGATCCGGCCAATCCGGCTGTTGCGCGGCCGGCCGATCTCTCCAGCTCAACGGGGTCCAGGGCGATGCCACCCCTCCAGAGTGGCGGATTTCCCGCCCCTATGGCAACGAACATAACGTCGGGGCCTCATGGGCCAGCGAATCGGCATTCTCGGCGGCACCTTCGACCCGATCCACGTCGGGCATCTCGTCGCCGCGGTCAACGCCCGCCACGGTGCCCGGCTGGACCGCGTGATCATGATGGTGGCCAACGTCCCGTGGCAGAAAGTGGGCCAGCGGGTGGTGAGCTCGGCCGAGGACCGCTTCGCCATGGTGCAGGCCGCGGTGGGCGAGGTCGAAGGGGTAGAGGCGAGCCGCTCGGAGATCGACCGGGGCGGCGATTCCTACACGGCGGACACCCTGGCCGAGATGGCGGCGCGGCACCCGGGGGCGGAGCTGTTCTTGGTGGTGGGCTGGGATGTGGCCGATCATCTCGACACCTGGGAGCGGCGTGAGGAAGTGCAGCGCCAGGCCAGCCTGGTCGTGGTGAACCGTCCCGGTTCCGGACGCCCCACCTACCTGCGGGCCCAGGGCTGGCGGGTGGAGGAGGTCACCATCCCCAACCTGGAGATATCGAGCACCGACCTCCGGGCCCGGGCTGTCGACGGGCGCCCTTTCGACTACCTGGTGCCGGAGGCGGCCGTACATGTGCTGAGGGCCCGGGGCCTGTACGCTGGAGGGGAATGACGACGGCCCGGTCCGGAGCATTGGAGCAGCGATACGGGTGACTGCGCTACGCCACCCTTCCGATACCGAGCAGGTCGCATCGCAGCGCTCGGCTCCGCCCCAGATAATCAGCGATCCCCGGGGCGACCGGACCCGGCCGATGGCCGCCGCCCCGCCGCCTCCTTCCCGCCGACACCGCCGCCTGGCCAAGCGCCGCCTGGTCCGAGAGCAGGTCGTGGTCGTAGTGGTGCTGCTGGCATTGCTGGCCGTGACCGTATTGTTGTTGTGCTTCGAGTGGCTGGCCAGCGGGCCCGTCAGCGCGAATGCCCCCCCACTACTGAATTTCCTTGGAGGAACTACGTGACAATCAGCAGGCGTCCCCGTCAGTGGTAACCACCCCCGTCGATGAGTTCGGGGTCCGTGCGTGGGCAACCACCGCAGCGCGGGGTGCGGATGCCAAAAATGCGAGCAACGTGGTGATCCTGGGCGTCGGTCACTTCTTGTCGATCACCGATGCCTTCGTGATCGCCTCGGGGACCACCGCGCGCCAGGTGCGCACCATCGCCGAAGAAGTCGAGGCCCAGGTGTCAGCCAGTGGCGGGCCGTCTCCGCTGCGCGTTGAAGGCCTCGACGACGCACGCTGGGTGCTCATGGACTACGGCGATTTCGTGGTGCACGTCTTCATCGACGAAGCCCGCGAGTTTTACGACCTTGAGCATCTGTGGGGCGACGCCGAGCGCTGGACGTGGACTCCGCTGGCCGCGGTGAGCGCTCCCGTCGATGCCTGAGCCGCTGCGCCCCGCTGCGGGCTGGGTGGTACTGCACCTCTTCTTGCGGGCGGTACCCGGAGCGGATGGTGCCGCGCTGCACGTCGCCCTCAAGGCGGCGGATGCCGACAGCGATCTCCAGGTGGTGGTGTTCTCGGTCCTCGGGCACAAGGCGGACCTCGGGGTGATGTTGCTCGGACCCGACATATGGCAGCTACGCGCCGTGCAAACGCAGATCGCGGCGAGTGGTGTGGCCGTCGTGGAGTCCTACGTGTCGCTGACCGAGGTCAGCGAGTACGCCAAGGGCCTCCCCGATGCCATGTTGCAATCGCGCCTGTACCCGCAGCTGCCACCCGAGGGCAAGCACGCGTTCTGCTTCTATCCCATGTCCAAGCGGCGCGATGTCGGTGCCAACTGGTTCGAGCAGCCCTACGAGGAGCGTGAACGGTTGATGCGGGCCCACGGCGCCTCGGGCCGCACCTTCGCAGGACGGGTGGTACAACTCATCACGGGGTCGACCGGTTTGGACGAGTTCGAGTGGGGGGTGACCCTCTTCGCCAACGGGCCCGACGACCTCAAAGACGTGGTGTACACCATGCGTTTCGACGAGGCCTCGGCCCACTACGCGGAGTTCGGCCCTTTTTATGTGGGGGCAGTCGGTTCCCTCGACGAGGTGCTGGCCGCAGTCGGACTCGCCTCCTCCTGAGCTCCACGCTCTGAGTGCAGTTCACCCCGTGGGATTTTCTGGCTGCCGGCGGCGCCGGTCTGGCTGCGGGCGCCATCAACGCCATGGCCGGCGGGGGGACCTTGGTCTCGTTTCCCACGCTCACGGCGATCGGCGTCCCCGCCCTGTCGGCCAACGTCACCAACACCGTCTCCCTATGTCCCGGGTACGTGGCCGGGATGTACGCCCAACGCGACGACTTGGCGAATCAAGGTGGCATGCTGCGCTGGCTGGCGGTCGTCGCCGGCCTGGGCGGACTCGGTGGATCGGTGCTCCTCGAAGTCACCCCGGGTCACGCGTTCCGTTCCCTCGTTCCTTACCTGATCTTGCTGTCGTGCGGCTTGCTGCTCAGCCAGGACCGGCTGCGCGCCTGGTTGACCCGGGCGGAGCACCAAGCGTGCAGCGGCCCCGTCCCCACCCGCCGGTTCGGGTTGGGGATGGCGGTGTTCGGTTCGTCGGTGTACGGGGGGTTTTTCGGGGCCGGTCTGGGGATCATGTTGCTGGCCTTCCTGGGCTTGTTCAGCGCGGAGCGCCTGTTGCGGCTCAACGCGCTCAAGCAGGCGTTGAGCTTTGTCGTCAACACGGTCGCCGCTTTGTGTTTCGCCATCACTGGCCACGTCCGCTGGGAGCTGGTCCCCGTCATGGCGGTCGGCGCCCTTATCGGCGGCACCATCGGCGGGCGCTCGGTCCGCCGGGTCAACGCTACGGCGCTGCGCCGAGTGGTGGTGGTGGCCGGGATAGCAATAGCTATCAGTTTTTGGGTGGGGTAGCGGCGTCGCCCCATAGTTGGCGGATGGTGGAATAGACCTTCTGGTTCCAGGAGAACTCGACCACGTTGCCGTCCGGGTCGACTGCCGCGCACACGTAACCGACGTGGGGGGCGAGTTGCTCCGGTTCCCAGTGCAGCGCGCCCAGACCACGGGCCCGCTCGGCCATGGCGTCCACGTCTTCCTTGTGCGGCAGCTCGATGCCGAGGTGGGCGAAAGGGGCGAGAGTGGTGATCTGACGGGGGGCCGCCGCCGCTTTCCCGTCCCGATCCGAACCCTCCCCGCCGGACGCCGCGAACTCCACCAGCACGAGCACGAACGGCGCTGAAACCTGGTGGTCGTTGGACAGCCATGCCCCACGTCCCGCGGCGTCCTGCGTGCGCGACACCACCACCAGCGGGGTGAGGGCGGTGTAAAACTCGATGGAGCGGTCAACGTCGCTCACCGGGATGGCCACATGAGTCCAGCGCGCCGTCCCCAGCCCTGCGTCGTCGGTCATGGCCACCTCCTGCACCCACCGTAGCCCTCGCGTGTTTCGGCCACACTGGGTCCGGTGTCGGTCCTCGAGGTCATCGGGTTGTTCGTGGCAGGAGTGGGCGCCGGCCTGACGGGCAGCATCGCCGGGTTGGCCTCACTCGTCAGCTACCCCGCATTATTGGCGGTCGGCCTGCCCGCGGTGACCGCCAATGTCACCAACACCGTCGCCCTGATCTTTTCCAGCGTGGGCTCGGTGTCGGGCTCGATGCCCGAGCTCGCCGGCCAAGCCCCACGGATGCGGCGTTTGGTTCCGGTGGCCGCCGTGGGGGGAGTGGCCGGCGCGGTCCTGCTGCTGGTGACGCCTTCGGGGGACTTCAAGCGGATCGTGCCGTGGCTCATCGGGTTGGCGTCCCTCGGGATGTTGGTACGCCGCAGGGCGTTGCCCCTACCCGTCGCAGCGTCATCGCCCAGCGTCGCGCCCGCGCCAACCCGGCGCTGGGCGTCGGGAGAGGTCGGCTTGGCCGCCGCGGTGTTTTTCATCGGCGTCTACGGGGGCTACTTTGGCGCGGCGGCCGGCGTGATCCTGCTGGCGGCACTGCTCCTGGCGACCACTGAGTCGCTGGCCCGAGCATCCGCGGCCAAGAACCTCATCTTGGGGGTGGCCAACGGCATCGCCGCGTTGCTGTTCGTCGTGGCGAGCTCGGTGCGCTGGTCGGCCGCCATACCGCTAGCGGTGGGCTTGCTCCTGGGCGGTCGCGCGGGGCCTGCCGTGGTGCGCCGCTCGCCCGCCCGGCCCCTCCAGATCCTCATCGCGGTGGCCGGTTTGGGGTTGGCTGTCTACCTCGGGTTACAGGCATACGACTGAAAGCGCCGGTGGACGGGGCTGGAAGCAGCGCCGTGCGTGTGTATGCCAGGATCAGTGGATGGCGAGCGGCGTGCCCAGTCCGGGCGAAGTCAAGCAGGCCTTCCACGAGGAGTTGCACCCTGGGCAACGCTCGGCGCTTATCAGCTGGATGGCGTTCACCGCGACGTTCGCCGCGGTGCGGGCCATCACCTACAGCATCAAAGACGGCAAAGGCCCGTTAGGCAACATCACGGTCGGCGGCATCCATCTCCACCACTACATGTGGGGCATCCTCGCCGTGTCAAGTGTGGGAGGGGTAGCCATTCGCGGCGATGACCGCACGCGGCGTCACCCCGTCGTGGCCACCGCGTACGGTGCCGGCTTGGCCCTGATCGTCGATGAGTTCGCCTTGTTGCTCGATCTCCAGGATGTGTACTGGACCCGCCAGGGTCGCGTATCGGTCGACGTGGCCATCGGTCTGACGTCGGCCAGCGGCTCGCTGCTGTTGGCGTTGCCGGTCTTGCGCCGACTCCGGAGCAATCGCCAGCGCTGACTCCGAGCCCGCTGGCGGTCAGCGGGCGTGAGGCCGGGCGGCGGGCGTCCACCGCCACCCGTCAAACCACCGCAGGTCGCCTTGGCCGAAGGGATCGGGATACCACCCCGGAGTAGCCAGAGGCGGCGGACTTTGGCCTGTCGAGCGGGTCGACAGCCACACAACGAACGCCGTGAGGAACAGCGCAAACCAGGCGAGCACTTCCAGGCCCTCGACGAAGTGCCAGTGCTGGCCGAGAAAGGCGAGGATGTCCCACGCGGAGTGCACGGCGATCAAGGGCACGATGGTGCGGAAGCGCAGGAACAACCACAGAAAGATCGACGCCCACACAAAAATCCCGAACACGCCGGGCCCGTAATAAATGTGATAGCTCGCTCGTAACAGCAACGCCACGGCAACGATCTCCGAACGCGGCCGGCGGGCCTGCTCGAGAGTGGTGACCACAAAAGCCAAGACCACGATCTCCTCCACAAAGCCGGCCTGAGCGGCGTGGAAAAGGTTGAGCGTCAAGTTGGGATAGGAGAACCGTCCGGCGGGAAAGCTCCCCGTGGCCAGCAACGAGGTCACCGCGCCGCCGGCGATGAGCCCCAGGAGGGCCCAGGCCGCCATGCGGATGCCGGGGGCCGCGGTCACCGCGCCCGGGGTGCCCGGGCGGTGCAGCCCAAGATCGCCCACCCGCAGTCCGCGCCGGGCGCTGAGCAAGACGGGCACCATGACACACAGCACCGTGATCGCCACCTGGTCGATGCTGGCGGGCACGGCCTCAGACCAACCGGTGGCCGGGGTGGTCGGGGTGTGGCCGGCCACGCTGAAGGCGGCAGCGACAATCCCCGAGGCGAAGAACACGCCGTAGACCACCAGCATTTCGGCGTAGGCCCGTCGGGTACTCAACGCCGGCGTGTCGGTGCGGGGAGGCTGGGCCCACCACCAGCGGCGTTTAGTCGCTGTCCCCGCCGGCGCCATGCCGCGACACCTTACCGGGTCCATTTGAGCAGCGAAGTGACGGGTACCTGTTGAAATGCAGGCGATTCCTGCCCTGTCAAGCAGGCGCTGCGCGAGGACCTTTGGGCCTGGCGCAGCGCCTGATGACTAGCTTCCCGCGATTCCTACGATGGGCTCATTGAGGTGGGTGCCACCCTTTGACCCGTAGTAGTTGGCGTCGCCGAAGGTGAAGATTCCGCCGTCTGATGCGACGAGCCAGTAGCCGTGGCCGCTGGGGGTTGCCGCGATTCCTACGATGGGC
>Ga0182030_10003944_pt1 | contig 31669 bp, 31 predicted proteins | sample 812S3MmetaG_FD_121299 | JGI IMG/M metagenome (GOLD analysis project Ga0182030, IMG submission 121299) | Permafrost microbial communities from Stordalen Mire, Sweden - 812S3M metaG (Illumina Assembly) | ecosystem: Environmental > Terrestrial > Soil > Wetlands > Permafrost | place: Sweden... | reverse complement strand
TTTCAATCCCTTTGCAAAATCCAATCTCGGCCAGCATCTCAAGATCGTGGCGTGTACGCTGCTCGATGCGCTGCGCCTCCACCAGTTTATTTTCTTTCTGGAAAAACTCGATGCGCGAAGCCATCTCCACTTTGATTGTCTCGATGGCGCGCAAAGTCGTTTCGCGCGGCGTAACGTAATGACTGGAGGGATAAACAGTATAGCGCGGCAAGCGCGTCTGGATATGTCCGGTGAGCGGATCAAACAATGCGAGCGATTCCACCTCATCGTCAAACAATGTAACGCGTACCGCGTTGTCACTACTTTCAGCCGGAAAAATGTCGATCACATCACCGCGAACCCGGAACGTACCACGCTGAAAATCCAGCTCGTTGCGTTCGTACTGCATTGAGATAAGACGTTTGATGGCGTCGCGCTGCGACATCTTTTCATGCTCGCGCAAATGCAAAATCATGCCGTGATAATCCACCGGATCGCCGATACCGTAAATCGCCGAAACGGTCGCCACGATCACGCAGTCCTCCCGTTCCAGCATTGACTTGGTAGCAGACAAACGCATCTGCTCAATCTGTTCGTTGATACTGGAATCCTTTTCGATATACACATCGCGCGAAGGCACATACGCCTCCGGCTGATAGTAATCGTAATAGGAAACGAAATACTCCACCGCGTTCTCGGGAAAAAACTCGCGCATCTCGGAATACAACTGTGCCGCCAACGTCTTATTCGGCGCCATGATGATGGCAGGCCGCCCGATGCGCGCTATCACGTTCGCCATGGTGAAAGTTTTACCGGAACCGGTCACGCCAAGCAACGTCTGATAGGAAAGACCGTCTTCGATGCCCTCGACAAGCTGTGCAATAGCCGTAGGCTGATCCCCCGCCGGTTCAAATGGCAGGTGTAGGCGGTAAGGGCTGTTGGGAAAAGTTTGGATGTTCATAGTTAGCCCCGTATTGTACGGGGAAAGGGGCTTGCTAAGCTACGATATGACAATACATCCTACGTAGTCATGTTTTGCGCTCATGCTTCTTTTTCCACTCATCCTCTGACCATTCGTACCAACTTGGAAGCCCTAGATATAGCTGCTGTGTGGCATCCGCAATAGCAAATAAGTCTGACAAATCTCCTCGAATTTCACTGAATTTGTCGTAGGCTCCACCTTTTTTGCGCCAGCAATTAGGTGCTCCATCCGACGAAAATAGTTCTGTTCCAGTAAGCACGATTACAGGGCTGTTTGGTAGACGGCGAAGGCGCTTGTTTCGTTGCGACTGAGCCATTGCCTTGATTGAAACAATTTCTTGGGGTGAAAGTTTTTCCTTGAGCATCGCGAAGATCAACGTGGAACCTGGAAATTCGCGCGCCAGCACTTTCATTCTTTCAAAATCAACTCGTTCAAAACCATTGAAGCTCTTACATTCTGCATGAACAACTTGGGTTCTACTCACTCGCCATGTTGACGGGTTATACAGGCAAGTGAGATCAGCCTCTAATTCCTGATCATCTTTCTTAGCGGTATAGCTAAAAAGAGGAGTAACTCCATGATCGTGTGATCCCCGACCAGACAGAAATTTAAGTACTAGCAAAACGCTAAATGCCCCCTGCGAAACGGAACTGGCAAATGGACCATGAGCACGATAGGTCCATTCAATATCTTTAGGCGAATGAGCAGGGACATCAAAATCTGATAAGCAAAACCGACAGCGCATCTGGTACTTCAGCTCATCCAGTTCGTACCAGTTATGTCGTGTACAAACAGGGCACTGAATTTTTAATCCAAGCCTCAATGCCTCAACGTCGATGAGTCTTTCCAGAAAACCTTCGCTTTTAAAATGGAGCCCCTCCGAAGTAATCACCTGCTTGATCCGTCCCATCACAGCTTGCCGAGACATTCCTCCCTCATTTTCAAGCTCGCTCATGAGATTGATCACGCCTTTGTGCGCAAGCAATGAAACACCCCAAGTGCCCTCAAGCTGCTTCACCAGTTGTGATGCCATTCTTCCGGGAGGTGATAGATTCACTTTCCAACCCCGCTCTCTAAACCACTCCGTCATCACTGCCTCGGCACGCGGCAAATCCAAGAAAATTAGGTCTTGCTCCTTTGAAGCAAGAAAGACCGCTCCTGAACTGGAAAACCGCCAGTCACGATAGCCGACTCGCCCAATTGCTGATGACAGCTCTCTACTCCCTTCAGGAAAAACCTCTGCCATAGGTTCTTTTGAGCCATAAAAACTAAAGTAAAAGTCGTTTGCAAATCTGGGTTTGGCAGAATACGCTCGGAACAGCTTGATCTTCGGGTCATACGAACGTAGCTTCAGGCTTTCCTCATTCTCCGGTATACGCAATTCAACTTCGTACGCATAGGGCTTTACTACTCCTTCTTGTGTGTTTTCACGTGCCCAAGCATCCCATAGTCTCGGATACCACCAACGTAGCATGTACTTCGAGTCTTGCTTCTTGTCTGCTAGAGGAACCTGTAACGATTCGCAAAATGTCTTCACAACATCTTCAGGCAGTGTTCGCGATTTCTGCACCATTGTCCGATCAAACATATCTCGGTTGTGCCTGTAAGGACGATAGTTTCTTTCAATAAAAGTACGTGCGAATTTTTTCACTGATTCCAAACTTGAGATTTGAATTGGGATAGGTATAACGTAGTACCCCGCTGCGCGAAGGTTCCAATAGTCGATGATGTCCTGCGGACTTGTGGCATCACAAACGAAAAGTTGTGGCTCACGAAGAGGCTGGTATTCCAAAGACCAAGAACTAAGCCTTCTAGGGAAAAAGTTATGTGGTTCAAGCAACTCTAAGAAGTTCTCTAATGTGGCTTGAGGGAACCCAACCTCAAGATGTTTTCCGAAATGCCCTTTTGTTACTTGCTCAGCTTGTGAGGGCAATTTACCAAAAATGCTGGCAAGAAAAAGACCGAATGCGCGCGGTAGCTTCGGAAATATCAGCTTCAAATCATCATTTCTTTTGAACTTAAGTTCCTTGTCAACAAAATCCGCAAGTACCTCCAAGAACCCCACACCAAATTTTGGTGAATGCGTTTCAGAGATGTCACCGATTAAATCCGACAACTTAACCACTTCGCGATGACCCACCTGAAATTCCCGGCCTTCGCATATACCTACCTGTACAACCACATCTGGATCAAATGCTTCAAGATACCCAGTAATAATTTCTTGCGGTTGGGGTAGCAGCCTCACTCGATGAGGTTCCCACTTTTTAGGTATGCGTTTGTATGCGGGAATAATAGGATTGAATGAACCACCCCAAAGAAAGGTGCTGGCTTCGATAGCACTAAGAAGCCCAACTCGATCACTTGGATCAACCAAGAAAGCAACGCGTAGCGGACGGACACGAATAGTAAGAGAACCAGATCCCATTTATCTCATCACCAAGAATAAAATTTCCACCATGATTTACAGAGTACACTTTTATTACATTCTCAAAAGCTTCACCGCCAACCGTATCATCAATTCCTTGTTAGGGAGTTAATTCTCTCAATACTGTTGTACTACTCGGATCGAATGGACTAACTCAATCAGGCAATCAAGTGCAAAGCCTTTGCTCCGCCACGCACTGCATCCACAACCAAGCGTCGATCAAAGGTCGCCAGTTTTCCGCTATGGGCGCAAGCCAAGGCCAGCAGGTAGCTGTCTGTCACTTGAGCGGAACTTAGCATGCGCGATGAGTCAATTTTAGTTGCATCCATCAGACTAATGTCGTCCGGCCAAAATACGTGGCCCGGCAAAGAACACAAGCCTGTCATCAATTGCGCAACCGCAGCCGGTGTGCCCGGTGAATTGGGATAGCGCACATGTCCGATGATGCGTATCACGCCATTCTCGGTTAACGGGCAGGTAGCCCACGATTTCTTCCCTTGTTTTGCGAACCATTCATGCGCCGCATCGTGCTGAACGTGCATAGGATCGACCAGCGCGATCAGCACATTTGCATCCAGCAAGAAAGTCATCCGGGTAACTCGTCGCGCAACTGATTTACCAGTTCCGGTGTCACCGCTGCCGCCCCAACACGCGCTGGCAACAAAGGGACACCGTTACGGGCCTTCACGCTCGGCGTATTGGGCCGCAGTGCCTGCCGTGTGAGTTCGGAAATAATCTCGCCAACGCTCTTGCGCTGCAAGGAGGCCAAACTTTTGGCTGCCGCAAGTACATCATCATCAATGGATAAGGTCGTTCTCATCTTGCCTCCTGAATTTGCATCAAACATCACGCATCATACATCAGGCGATATGGCTTGCCAATGTCAACAACTGAGTCTTGATTTTAGGCAAATGCATCGCACGATGACGGGTAACATGGGGCCCATCCAAATGTTTTGGACAAAACTCAGATTGCCAATCTACAAATCACCATTCAAAATACGCGCCCCAATTTGCCGATTCGACATCGCACTTTCATCACATGACCATCGAACTCACCAAAGAATCACGCAAGGCTGCAACCTCATCCATCGAACGCTATTTCAAAGAAAACATGGAAGAACAAATCGGCAACGTGACTGCCGATGGATTGCTGCAATTTTTTATTGAGGAAGTTGGGCCGAGCATTTACAACAAGGCGGTGTCAGATGTGCAAGCAAGGCTGCAAAGCAGAATTATTGAACTTGATGCCGAGGTTTATGAAGATGAGTTTGGCTACTGGCAGAAGCGTCATTGCAAACGTTAATAGGGTATTTGCGGATTATTTGTACTTGCGGAACTGCCCAACCACGACGCCGAAAATTTCCAGATCGTTTTTGGGTCGAATCACCGGATAGGCTGGATTGGCAGGAATCAGCACAAATTTGCCTTTTTCGTTGCCGAGCGTCTTGAGAGTGAATTCATTGTCAACGATGGCGATGACCATATCACCGGCACTGGCGGGCCCGCGTTTTTCGACCACAACCGTATCTCCGGGCATAATACCGGCATCGATCATGGAATCGCCTTTGACGTTGATCAAGACTGTATTGGAGGGACTTTCGACCAGATATTCGTCGATGGTAATCGTATCGTAACGTGAACTATCTGCTTGCCTGGGAGCCCCCGCTTGCACACTATCGAAAATGGGGCGTTCGAAGAAACGTCTACCCGGTTTGAGGCGCTTTTCCGGGGTGGATTCAAGAAAGCCTTGTAATTTGAGCCGCGCGATTAATGCCGCCACCGGTGATTTGGATCTTAAGCCCAATAAAGACATAATGGTAGAGTACGGCGGCAACACGTTGTTGTCGGCGTAGTAGTCTTGAAGCTTGGCGAGATAGGTTGCGTCATTGCTCATGGATCGGTAAGATATAGAACGAACGTTCAGTTGTCAATAAGCAAATTATCCAAATATTGATGGACTAAAATGAAGAGATTATTTGCAACGAACCGTTCCTTCCCCTCCTAAGGGAAGGATGGGATGGGGGTTGAAACTTTAAGGAATGCATCGAGTTTACCCACTCCCTAGCCCTCCTCCTGCATGGGGGAGGGAAATTAAGGCTGGCGAGTTATTGAATAAATGAATCAAAAAAATATGGCAAACAATAAATACGATGAATCAAGTTTCAAAGTCCTACGCGGTCTCGAACCGGTGCGGCAACGGCCGGGGATGTACACCAATCTGGAGTCACCCAACCACCTCATCGCCGAAGTGGTGGATAACGCCTGCGATGAGGCGCTGGCCAATTTCGCCAAGAACATCAGCGTAATCGCGCATGCAGATGGCTCGGTGTCGGTGCAGGATGACGGTCGTGGCATCCCGGTTGGCATACATGCAGAGGAAGGTGTTTCGGTAGTTGAGGTAGCCTTCACGGTTCTGCATTCCGGTGGTAAGTTCGATAAAGACTCCGGTGGAGCTTACAAATTTGCAGGTGGATTGCATGGAGTTGGCGTGGCCGTCACCAATGCCCTTTCCAACAAGGTTGAAGTAACCGTGTACCGTGATGGGGGCGTACACTTTATACGCTTTCTAAAGGGTGTTGCGGCGGCTCCCGTGGCAAGAATAGGCGATTGCCCGAAAAAACAGACTGGCACAATGGTGCGTGCATGGCCAGACCCAAAATATTTTGATGTGCCCAACGTAATCTTGCCACAACTGGAGCGCTCATTGCGTTCCAAAGCTGTTTTGCTTCCCGGGGTCAACATCACCCTGTTCACAGAAAAAACCGGTGAGACTCGTGCCTGGTCTTACCCCGATGGCTTGCGTGGTTACTTGAACGAAGCAATGGCAGAACAGGAAATGGCCGTTCCGATCTTCGCCATGGAAAAATTTATTCCCAAAGGTGGCGACAGCGGTTACGCCGAAGGCGAAGGCGCGGCATGGGCAATCGTGTGGTCTGCCGAAGGCTCAGTGGTGCGTGAGTCCTACGTCAATTTGATTCCAACTTGGTCGGGCGGTACGCATGATTCCGGTCTGCGCGACGGCGTGTTCAATGCGGTGAAAAACTTTTCCGAATTGCACGGCTTGTTGCCCAAGGGCGTAAAGCTGGTGCCGGAAGATGTATTTTCGCGTGCCAGTTTCGTTTTATCGGCCAAGGTGCTTGATCCGCAATTCCAAGGACAAACCAAGGACAGACTTGTCTCGCGCGATGCTCTGCGCCTGGTCTCGCTGATGGTGAAAGACCCGCTTGATTTGTGGCTAAACGAACATATCGATTTCGGCAAGCGCATCACCGAACTCGCCATTCAGCAAGCGCAAAGCCGTTTGCGCTCGGCGCAAAAAGTGGAAAAGAAAAAAGGCTCCTCGGTCGCGGTGTTACCGGGAAAATTAACCGATTGCAGCTCCAGCGATCCGACCCGCACCGAGTTGTTTCTGGTCGAAGGTGACTCCGCCGGAGGCTCTGCCAAGCAGGGCCGCAATAAAGAATTTCAGGCCGTGCTGCCCTTGCGCGGCAAAGTACTTAATACCTTCGAAGTTGACAAAGATCGCTTGTTCGCCAATAACGAAATCCATGACATTTCGGTTGCCATCGGCGTCGATCCGCACGGACCGAACGACACGGTGGATTTGTCCGGTATGCGTTACAACGGCATCTACATTATGGCCGATGCCGATGTAGATGGCGCACATATTTCCACCCTGTTGCTGACATTATTCTTTCGTCATTTCTATCAGGTTGTGCTGGCTGGAAAAATTTATCTGGCACAACCCCCGTTGTTCCGTATCGACGTTCCGGCTCATGGCAAGAAACCGATTCGCAAGCTCTATGCACTCAACGAAGGCGAACTTTCGGGCATCGAAGACAGACTGCGTCAGGAAAAAGTGCGTGAAGGCAGTTGGTCAATCTCGCGTTTCAAAGGCTTGGGGGAAATGAATGCCGAACAGCTTTGGGATACGACACTTAACCCCGACACGCGCCGCTCTTTGCGCGTCAACGCCGCCGCGCTACCGTTCAATGAAAATTTGGAAATGTTCAACATGCTGATGGGGAAACACGAAGCCTCAACACGCCGCGCGTGGCTGGAGTATCACGGCAATGAAGTTGAGGGAGATATTTGATGAGTACCGAGAACAAAGATCAACCCACCCTCTTTCCTGAGGACGAAGCCAAGTTGGTCGAGAACGAAACGACGGAGCAAGAACCCGGCACAGATGGTGGCTCCGGCAATGTTAAGCAATTCTCCCCCCTCACAGCATTACCGGACGGGGATGAAGTCCCCATCGCGTTGTACGCCGAACGCGCGTATCTGGAATATGCCATCTCGGTCGTCAAAGGCCGTGCGTTGCCGGATGTGTGCGACGGGCAAAAGCCGGTGCAGCGCCGCATTCTTTATGCCATGCGTCAGATGGGACTCAGTCACGGTAACAAGCATGTCAAATCCGCGCGTGTAGTCGGTGATGTGCTGGGTAAATATCACCCGCATGGCGACTCGTCCGCATATGAAGCAATGGTGCGTCTGGCGCAGGATTTTTCCATGCGCTATCCTCTGGTCGATGGTCAGGGAAACTTTGGCACACGCGATGGCGACAATGCCGCCGCGATGCGTTACACCGAAGCACGCCTTACGCCGCTGGCTGACCTGTTGTTGTCCGAGTTGGACATGGGTACCGTGGATTTTGTGCCCAACTACGATGGCGCATTTCAAGAACCGGCCATGTTGCCTGCCCGCTTGCCGATGGTGTTGCTCAACGGCGCATCCGGTATTGCCGTGGGTATGGCAACAGAAATTCCTTCGCACAATTTGCGCGAAGTCGCCAGTGCTGCGGTGCAGTTGGTGCGTGACGAAAAAATAACCGATGACGCCCTGCTCTCTTGCATCCAAGGCCCGGATTTCCCAGCCGGGGGACAGATTATTTCATCACCCCGCGAGCTCCGCGAAAGCTACTTGAGCGGGCGCGGTTCCATCAAGATGCGCGCGCGCTGGACAGTGGAAGAACTAGCTCGCGGTCAATGGCAAATTGTAGTTTACGAATTGCCACACGGGGTCTCGACCAAAAAAGTATTGGAAGAAATAGACGAACTGAGTAACCCGAAAGTCCGGGCAAATAAAAAGAGTTTGTCACCCGAGCAAGTACAAAACAAACAACTGCTGCTTTCGGTATTGGATGCGGTAGCGGATGAATCCGATAAGTCACAGGCGGTACGACTGGTATTCCAACCCAAGTCTTCACGTCAAACGCAAGATGAGCTGATGAATGTTCTGTTGGCACATACCAGCCTGGAATCATCCACGCCTCTTAATTTGACCATGATCGGGGCGGATGGTCGCCCGCAACAAAAATCGCTGGCGCACATCCTGCGCGAATGGGTGGATTTCCGCCTTGCTACCGTGCGCCGCCGCAGTGAGCATCGTTTGGGACAAGTCAATGACCGTCTGCATATCCTCGCAGGACGCATGATCGTATTTTTGAATATCGATGAAGTCATTAGAATTATCCGAGAATCTGACGAACCCAAAGCGGCATTAATCGCGCGTTTTGAACTCTCTGATCGCCAAGCTGAAGACATCCTGGAAATCCGCTTGCGCCAACTGGCGCGACTTGAAGGTATACGCATTGAGAAGGAAATTAAGCAGCTCGAAAAAGAACGCAAAGAACTCACGCGCTTGCTCTCTAAAGAGACTGCCTTGCGCGAACTTGTTGCCAGCGAAATTGATGAGGACGCACAAACCTATGGTGATGACCGCCGCACGCTGATTCAGGAATCACAACGTGCCGTGCCTGTCATTGCTGTCGTTGATGAGCCTGTCACAGTCATTATTTCAAAAAAATATTGGGTCCGCGCACGGCAAGGACACGAGCTGGACTTGTCAGCCGTACCATTTAAAGACGGCGACGGTTTGCTGGAAAAATTCGAGTGCCGCACTACCGATCATTGCATCGTCATCTGTGACAATGGCCGTGTTTGCAGCGTTCCAGTCAGTCAGCTTCCCTCTGGTCGCGGTGACGGCGTACCCTTGGCAACCCTGATTGATCTTGCCAGCGGTGCAAAAATTGCGCATGTACTTTGCGGCAAAGCAGAGCAACATGTCCTGATCGCTACTGCTGCCGGCTATGGCTTCACCGCTACAATTGGTGACATGGTTGGACGCAACAAAGCGGGAAAACAATTCATCAGCGTGAATAAAGAAAGCATTCTTGTTCCCGTGCCATTTACGCCAACCGAACAATCACTTGTAGCTTCTGCATCCAGCGACGGCAGGTTATTACTATTTCTGCTGAACGAAATGAAACACCTGCAAGGCGGCGGCAAGGGTGTGATTATCATGGGATTGGCAGAAGGCGCGGAAGTGGTTGCTGCCAACGTTATCAATCAGGCCAGACTCGAAGTAAGCGGTACAACGGGCTCACGCGAGCACACCATCAAATTATCCGGTGAGGGACTTCAAAGCTATTTTGGTAAACGCGCTCGCGGCGGAAAAAATTTACCGGCCAAATTCAAACCAATAAAGATTGTGTGATTTATTCCAACAGCACAAGTTAACAAGATGTGATTTTTCGGTGTTGCCAGTTGATATCGAAGTTGCCACGACCGTGCGACGACTCCGATCTTAAGTTTGTAAAAATATTTTTCTGAACTTCTCGACTTTCGGTGCGATCACAAACTGGCAATATCCCCGTTCCGGATGATTTGCAAAATAGTGCCGATGATATGCTTCTGCCGGATAAAAGTCTGTGGCGGCAACAACTTCAGTCACCAGTGGCGTTGACCAAATTTTATTTTGGTTGATTTCACTGATTATCGTTTGTGCTTCTTTGCACTGCACTTCATTATGGTAAAAAATCGCTGACCGATATTGCGTGCCTATATCATTACCCTGACGATTGAGTGTAGTAGGATCGTGGATAGTGAAAAATACACGCAGCAACTTGGAAAACGAAATTAAATCCGGATTAAAACTGATTTGCACTACTTCGGCGTGTCCGGTTTTTCCTGTACAGACGGCTTCGTAGCTTGGATTAACGAGTTCAGCCCCGGCATAACCCGAAACCACACTTGTAACACCGGGCATCTGTTCAAAAACCGCTTCCAGACACCAAAAACATCCCCCAGCCAATGTAGCAGTTTGCCCTTCTTGCATACGCCACTCCTCTAAATCCACATACGATATCGCTATAGCAAATCTAATATAACCTCATGATTATGCCAGTTATGCCTAAAAATATGTCATATAAACATCATGAAAGTGCAACATCAACTCGGTAAGCTTGTTAAAAGGAAACAATACTAAATCCTAAAGTTAGATAACTCTGTTGTACCGTAGTTAATTAAGGTCGGCTTGCTTTCGCCAGACAAGGCAGGGTATTTTTCAACGGAAATCTTGGCGCATTATACAAAAATAATCCATAAATTATATGCTGGCGATTTATTCATGACTGACAATCCATCTGATATTGAGACTGCGTCTCTCGATCATCTTATCCGCCATGCACCGTCGGTACACGAATCAACAACTTGCCTTAAAGTTCTGGAGCTATTCCATTCGGAAAAAAAACTCTATGCATTACCTATCGTTAACGATAAAGACAGGCCGGTCGGAATCATTGTACGTCATGAGCTAACCGAATTCTTCAGCAAGCAATATGTAAAAGAAATTAAGGGCAAGAAACCAATTTCCACGATTATGGATAACACCCCCATCATCGTCGACCGCAGCAGCAGTATTGAGGATGTCGCGCGCATACTTCTGGATGCCGGAATAGAACATATGGTGAGCGGCTTCATTATCACCAAAGAAAAAAAATATTTGGGTATGGCCAATGGCTTTGACTTGCTCAACGAAATGACATCTCGCAAACAAAAGCATCTTTTTGGTTTGGCCCATTTTGATCAACTAACCGGGCTGCCAAATCGAACTTTGTTATTGGATCGCTTAAATCAGGCAATTTCCGTTTCAAATCGCTCTTCGCGCGCGATCTCATTGCTGTTTATTGACCTGGACGGTTTCAAACCTGTAAACGACACTTATGGTCACAGCATTGGTGATAAATTACTAAAGGAGGTTGCGGAACGATTGCTTTCATGCCTCAGAGAGGGTGATACGGCTGCCCGTATCGGGGGGGACGAATTTATAGTTATTCTGCTCGAATCTGACTTGGACAGAGCCATCACAGTTGCTAACCGCATACTCGGAACAATCAGAGTTCCATATGAGTTTGGCAAAAAAAATATTTCCTCTATTTCGGCGAGCATAGGAATTGCAGAATATCCGAACCATGCCGATGATATAGATTCGTTAATCACAGCAGCGGACAACGCAATGTATGCTGCAAAAAAAAGAGGGAAAGACCGTCTTGCCGTTTACGCACCGCTGTAAGCAAAACAGTTTAGACGTTGCGACCCTCACGACCTTCCATCACATAGATCACATACCCGGAAATACTTTTAGCATGGTCGCCAATACGCTCGATTGACCTCGCCACCAGTGCGGCATTAAGTGCCATTGTAAGTTCACCCGTATCTTCCATCATGTAGGCCGCCAAGTGTCTAAGAATGGAACGGAATTCCTCATCAATCAAGTCGTCTTTGCGTCCAACTTTTCTTGCGGCATCTGTATCCAAATTTTCAAAAGCGTCCAAAGCTGCCCCCAGCATCTCCAATGCTATATCGGCAGTATAGATAATTTGCCGATAACGAGGCAGCAAACTTGAGTTCTTACGTATCATCAACTTCGCCATGAGAGCAATGCTCTCGGCCTCATCGCCGATACGCTCCAAGTCATTGATAGTTTTTATAATTGTCTTTACCAGGCGCAAGTCATTGGCCGTGGGTTGTCGGCGAACCAGGATATTGGTACAACTTTCGTCAATTTCGATTTCCATTGCGTTGACGACAATGCCGTCTTTGATGACGCGGTCTATCGTTATCAAGTCGCCCGTTGCAAGCGCTTCCAGTGCATCACGAAGCTGGCTTTCAACAGCTTCACCCATTCGTAAAACGCTAGCGCACACTGTTTTTAATTCAACATCATATTGTGTAGAAGTATGCTCAGGATATTTCATCTGATAGGGATGCCTAGGCCAAATTAGTCTGTTTCTTAGCATACCGCTTCAATATTACAAATTTATTTATGTGCAACGCATTCAAATAAACAAACAGGGCCGGTTTTAGACACCTTCTCAAACCCTGGCTATTTTAATAAATCAATAAACTTTCAATACACTCTTAGCCAGACGGAGAAATTTATGTACACGCTATATGTAGAAGGAGTCCCTGCAATCAAACTGGGAAGCACATCTGAAATTCCCGATAAAGAGGGAATTGAATCTTGGAAAGTTGTTGATGCTGCGGGTAATATTATCGATTCTTATCGTTAAATTCTCCGGATATTGTTTAGACAAATTTCATAACACCAAATCTCACTTTTCTCGGATAACTCAGTATTTATTCGCGAAACTCGCCTGATATTCAGGGGGTGCAAAATATGGACTCCCCTGCTCACATGATGGAATTATCCGCTACTCACACCAAGCATCCTTATTGTGCTGAACGCCTCTATGAACTATGCTTGCTACTGTTACCAAAGTACAAGACATTATGACCATCAGTATTAAAACTCCCGAAGAAATTGCAAAAATGCGTATCGCCGGTCGTCTGGCTGGAGAAGTGCTGGATTACATTACTCCATTTGTTAAAGTTGGTGTCAGCACTGACGAGCTTGATAAACTCTGCCACGACTATATGGTAAATGTTCAGGGCTGTATTCCCGCACCATTGAATTATGCTCCCCATGGACATGCGCCCTATCCCAAATCCATTTGCACTTCCATCAATCATCAGGTCTGCCACGGCGTGCCGAGCGATAAAAAATTAAAAAATGGCGATATTGTTAATCTCGACATTACCACTATCAAAGACGGTTACCATGGGGATACCAGTCGTATGTTCTTCGTTGGCGAACCTTCTATCCAAGCCCGCCGTTTATGCGAATCCACGCACGAAGCAATGTGGCTTGGCATTCGCACAGTGAAGGAAGGCACTACTTTAGGCGATATCGGTTACGCTATTCAAAGTTTTGTCGAAGAGTTGGGATACAGCGTTGTGCGTGAATTCTGCGGGCACGGTATTGGCAAGAAGTTCCATGAGGAGCCGCAAGTCCTACACTACGGTAAACCGAACTCCGGTGTTCGACTGGAAGCGGGAATGATTTTCACGATTGAGCCTATGGTGAATGCAGGAAAGGCCGGAATCAAGCAATTGGGCGATGGATGGACAGTCGTCACTAAAGATCACAGCTTGTCGGCCCAGTGGGAGCACACGATACTGGTGACTGAAACCGGTTTCGAAGTGCTAACACTTTCGGCGGATGCTCCACCACCACCTACGCTATAAACCTGATTGTGCAAACTACGGCCCAAATTCGCGATGCTTTGCGTACTGCGCGCATTGAGTTGCAGCATGACTACGAAGCCAGCCCACACCCGCAACGGTTGTTGCGAGCCCATACGAAACTTATTGATCGGTATCTGCAACTAGTATGGAAGCAAGCTGCCATGCCCGCGAATGCCGCATTCGTTGCTGTTGGCGGATATGGGCGTTTGGAACTTTTCCCCAAGTCTGATATCGATCTGCTGATTCTGCTGCCGCAACAGCCTGATGTTGACTTGCAGCAACGTTTGCAAACATTTATCGGCGTGCTGTGGGACATCGGCTTGGAAATCGGCCATAGTATTCGCACCGTGGACGAGTGCATTGCCGAATCAACGGACATTACAGTACAAACCAATCTGCTTGAAGCCCGTTACATTATTGGGAATCGAAAACTTTTCACGAACATGCGCGAAGCAGTCACAGAGCATATGAGTAGCCGTGATTTTTTTCTGGCAAAAACGCAAGAGCAGCAAAATCGCCACATGCGTTTTGCCGATACTGATTTTAATCTTGAGCCTAATATAAAAGAAAGCCCAGGCGGACTTAGAGATCTGCAAAACGTTTTATGGATCAGTCGTGCTTGCGGTTTTGGCTCGACATGGAGAGAACTCGCACAAACCGGTCTTATTACCGAAACAGAAGCTCGCGCTATTGCACGGCATGAGAAATTGCTGCAAACATTGCGCATCCGATTGCACTATATTTCCCGACGCCGCGAAGACAGGCTCATCTTTGACTACCAGACAGCACTTGCAGAGCAGATGCACATCCAAGCGAATGCTGCACGGCGTTCCAGCGAGATTCTCATGCAGCATTATTATCGTACCAAACAAGCTGTGCTTCAGCTCAATAGTGTACTGCTGCAAAACATGCGGGCACGCATTTTTCCCGAAGCGGGTGAAACGCATCCCATCAATGAACGTTTTATCGATCGAGACCATTTTCTGGAAGCGCGCGAAGAGGATTTATTCATTCACCAACCTTCGGCTATTCTTGAAAGCTATTTGCTGATGGCTCAACATCCGGAGCTTATTGGATTTTCTGCCAGCACCCTGCGCGCCTTGTGGCGTGGCCGCAAACTAATTAACTCTGCATTTCGCAAAGACCCTCACAATCGCGAACTGTTTATTCAATTATTCAGGCAGCCTCAAGGATTGACTCATGAATTACGCCGCATGAATCAAAATGGTATTTTGGAAAGGTATCTGCCGGCTTTCGGAAAAGTTGTCGGGCAGATGCAGCATGACCTATTTCATGTCTATACCGTGGATGTTCATATCCTCATGGTCATTCGCAACTTGCGACGATTTACACTAGCCAAGTTCGATCATGAAAATCCATTGTGCAGTAAACTCATAACAGACTTTTCCCGCCCGGAAGTGCTTTATATTGCGGGATTATTTCATGATATTGCAAAAGGTCGGGGCGGAGACCATTCCAAGTTGGGAAAAGGTGATGCTGAACGGTTTTGCAAACAGCACGGAATATCCGGCGAAGATGCAAGTCTCATAGTTTGGCTGGTTGAAAATCATTTGTTAATGTCTTCCACGGCCCAGAAAAAAGATATTTCGGATCAGGACGTCATTGCGTCTTTTTCATCTACTGTCAAGAATGACCGCTATCTCACCGCACTGTATTTGTTTACAGTGGCCGATATTCGCGGTACCAGTGCGAAAGTTTGGAACGCATGGAAAGGCAAGCTTCTTGAGGATCTGTTTCATTCTACACTTCGATATATTGCAAACGGAAAGATCGCCGATCAAATTGGCGAGATACGGCAACGTAGCCAACAACTGCTCAGCCTTTATGCTGTAGCCCCAAAAGTTTATGAATTGCTTTGGGCACAACTTGATTCAGAATATTTTTTGCGTCACGAAGCTCATGAAATAGCATGGCATACACGGCAACTGGCGCATCGGGTAAATGCCGATATCCCGATAGTTAAAGCCCGCTTAAGCCGAATGGGAGAGGGGATGCAGGTTATGGTCTACAGCAAGAATCGCCCTTATTTATTCGCTCATATATGCAGTTTTTTTGCACGCATGAATTACAACATTATGGAAGCGAAAATCCACACAACTCAGCACGATTATGTACTTGATACTTTTCTGGTGATGGATTCGAGCAACAACAAAACAGCCTACCGCGACATAATGAACTACATTGAGTTTGAGTTGGCCATCGTACTCAAAAATACGGATATTCCGCCGCCGCCACAAATTGGCAGGATCAGCCGCCAACTAAAACATTTCCCTATCCCGCCCGAAGTAACCATCTCAACAGACGAAAAAGGCAACCACGTGCTTTCACTCATTGCAGGTGATCGCCCGGGCTTGCTGGCTCGAATAGCCTATTTCTTGGCTCAACATCAAATTGCACTACATCGGGCAAAAGTCAATACTCTTGGTTCACGCGCAGAAGACACGTTCTGGATTAGTGCGAAAAACCTTGCTTCAGCTCATAGTGTTGAAAACTTGTGTTTAGAATTGAAAACCCAACTCAAATAGCCATGTTGCCGCTGACCGAAAATCGACCCACATGGATGTGAACTGCTGATAGAAAATTGCCCCAGGTGTTCTACTTGTTCTGCCTACTTTTTGGGCAGGATAAAATAAGGTGATCACTATGGAAATGTTGGGCAAAGTTCGAAGGATGTATTTACGCGACAAGATGTCGCTTCACGAAATCGCAAGGCGCACAGGTTTATCGCGCAATACGGTACGCAAATGGTTGAGGGAGTCCGAAGTTGCAGCACCTCCGAAGTACAATAGAAGCAAGAAGCCTGGCAAGCTCAGTGCCTTTCACGCTGCACTGGAACAAGCCCTCAAAGCAGATTCTCATCGTCCCAAACAGAATCGCCGCACGGGTCTTGATTTGTTTGCAAAGATCAAGGCAGACGGATACACGGGTGGCTACAGTCAGCTGACGGCATTCATTCGTAACTGGCGTGATGGCGAAGGCAAGAAGCCGCACGCATTTGTGCCGTTGAAATTTGAGTTGGGCGAAGCCTTCCAGTTCGACTGGAGCGAAGAGGGTTTAGTGATTGGAGGCATTTACCGGCGCATGCAGGTATCGCACCTGAAGTTGTGCGCCAGTCGGGCATTCTGGCTGGTAGCTTATCCGAGCCAAGGGCACGAAATGCTGTTCGATGCCCATACGCGTTCTTTCGCTGCGCTGGGCGGCATTCCCCGGCGTGGTATCTACGACAACATGAAGACCGCCGTAGACCGCGTCAACAAGGGCAAGGGACGGGTCGTCAATGCACGCTTTGCCGTGATGTGCGCGCACTACCTGTTTGATGCGGACTTCTGCAATGTTGCATCTGGCTGGGAAAAAGGCGTTGTCGAGAAGAACGTGCAGGATAGTCGTCGGCGTATCTGGCTGGAAGCGCAGAGTCGGCAATTCGGTTCATTCGCGGAGCTGAATGTATGGCTGGGTGAGCGCTGCCGGGCACTATGGAGCGAGCTGCGCCACCCCGAGTACAAGGAGCTGAACGTAGCCGAAATGCTGGAGCAGGAACGTGTATGCATGATGCCGATGCCGACCCCGTTCGACGGGTACGTGGAAAGTTCGGCACGCGTATCCAGTACATGCCTGATCAATGTACTGCGCAACCATTACTCCGTGCCGTGTGAACTGGCGGGCAAGATGGTCAGTGTCCGACTGTATCCCACTCAGGTTGTTGCGGTGTCGGATGATGTGATTGCTGCCTGCCATGAGCGCCTGATAGAGCGCGGACAAGTGCGCTACGACTGGCAACACTACATCGCACTGATCGAGCGAAACCCGGGGGCGCTACGCAATGGCGCACCCTTTGCCGATATGCCGGTGCCACTCAAACAACTCAGGCTTGGACTGCTGAGAAACAAGGGCGGAGATCGCGTCATGGCACAAGTGCTGGCGGCTGTACCACGCGCCGGACTTGAAGCGGTACTGGTTGCGGTGGAACTGGTCATCGAATCCGGCGTGTTGAGTGTGGAACATGTGCTCAACGTGCTGGGGCGGCTGAATGCACCGCCGATTCCGCCGAATGTGGAAACCAGTTTGCAACTTGAGAACGCACCACAGGCCAACACCAGCCGTTATGACGAGCTGCGGCATGAGGACAGCGATCAACTCAGCACAGAGGAGATCAATCATGCGTCCTGATATTATTGCGGAACTCAAGGCACTGCGATTACATGGAATGGCCGAAGCCTGGACTGACTTGATCGCACAGGGAACGTCAACAATCGATTCGTCGAAATGGCTGATCGAACACCTGCTGCAAGCCGAGATAACAGATCGATACATGCGGTCGGTACGAAACCAATTGAATGCCGCCAAGTTCCCGGTGCATCGTGATCTGGCCGGATTCGACTTCAGCGTCTCGGAGGTCGATCAACAACTGGTGGAGCAACTGGCAACACTATCGTTTGCCGAGACGGCGCAGAATGTGGTGCTCATCGGCGGGCCCGGAACCGGCAAGACACATTTGGCAATTGCCATTGCGACGTCAGGCATTACGAGGCATGGCAACAAGGCACGATTCTACTCCACGGTCGATCTGGTCAATCTGCTGGAGCGAGAGAAACAGGATGGGCGTGCCGGACGCATTGCCGCAGCTTTGATGCGCATGGACTTGGTCATACTCGACGAGCTTGGCTATCTTCCATTCAGCCAAGCTGGCGGAGCATTGTTGTTTCATCTGCTATCGAAATTGTACGAGCACACCAGCGTGGTCATCACGACGAACCTGAGCTTCTCGGAATGGTCCGGCGTGTTTGGTGATGCCAAGATGACGACAGCGTTGCTGGACAGATTGACGCATCACTGCCACATCGTTGAAACCGGGAATGAATCACATCGTTTCCTACACAGCAGTATGGCAGCAAAGAAACGCATCAAGTCGCGCGAACAGGCGCGTAAAGGAAGCAAAGCTGCACCACCTGATGAGCCGTTCTAAGTAGTCTCGCGCGGGGGAGTTCATCACGGCCTGCTAACCTTCGTGAATTCCACCGCGCATCTCAAAACATCAAACCAACAATCTGGTAAACTTATCCACAGTTGCTGTTCCAAAAACAGCAACCGGTCCTGGGGCAAAATCCAATCAGCAAACTGGGTCAAGATTCAATCAGCGCTAACAAGCCATACAATATAATTGTGGAATCCCCCCACAAAAAGCCCCCGGCATTTATTAAACTTATAATCGGAATTAGTCTATTCTGAACCGCTTAAATTTGAAATTTGCACAACTTGGTTTATTGGAGAACCAGACAAAGGTTTACTTGCGTCGGCAAGCGTTTTTTTCTCCAGCACTGACATAAAAGCCGCACGCCCTTCATATAACACGGATCTCAGACGACAAGTCGGGCTAATTACACATTGATCTCTCTGCGTGCTAAAGCACTCAAGAAGTTCCATATCCGGCTCGGTTTTCAAAACAACATCGCTCAGTAAAATTTGATCCGCCGGACGAGACAGTTTAATCCCGCCATTTTTTCCTCTTATTGTTGTAATAAAACCATTGAGACCCAAATTATGAACAACCTTAACCAAGTGATTTCTTGAAATCTTGTAGAAATCTGTTATATCGCTAATTGTTGCAATAGAGTCCGGCTTGTCGGCCAAATACAAAAGTACGCGCAATGAATAATCGGTATATAAAGTTAGTCGCACAACTTCAATTCCATAACAAGTTAACAGTCCCAGCATGCCAATAATACGCGCATAACCGACAGATTGCGAACGGCAAAATGCACTCAGCAAAATTACCCTGTCATTCGTTATGCTAACAGCCTAATTCAACAGTTGACTACATCATAAAGCTTGTGTTGATCGCGCAAACAAAACATCTCGGGAGTTTATTTGAATTTCAAATGGGCAGCAGCCAAACCAGCCTTGATGTCGTCCCATATTACGTCAGCGGTTACTTTGATCTCATCCCATGCCTCTCCGGTTGTTTTTTCGTATTCACTCATTTTTTTTGATGCCGAGTCGAGCTTTTCACGCAACTCATAAAGTTCATTTGCGCGCTTCACTTCCACGTCTGCGCTCACGTTTGCGATCTTTGCTTCCATTAGGTCAATTTGGGCGCCCCACTCCTTCAGTTGGGCTGCCATTTTTTGTTTGTATGCATTTTGGATTTCCATGCCCATCTCCTTGAAATAAGTAATTGAAACTATAATTTATTTGATTGACTTCAATACCAATCGGTTATTAACTTTAGACACACCAGTGACAGCACCTGCCATTCTTTGGGCTATATCACTATTTGACAGGGAATCGACAGAGCCACTTAATGTCACCACACCCTTTATTGTCTCAACACTGATCTGCAATGTTTTAAGTCCGGACTCAGCAAAGAATGCCGCCTTAATTTTGGCCGTGATCTCAACATCATCAACGGCCACACCGGCCTTATCACTTTGTTCGCCAACTTTTTCTGTCACTTTATCGGCAGAATCAATTATTTTTTTGCCGGCATCATCTACTGTCTGATCTATTTTCTTACCTGCCGTTTCGGCTGGGCCAGGCTTTTCACATGCAGAGAGCGCGAGTACAAACAGCATCGAAATGCTGATAAATTTAATATTTTCTGAAGCGTTCATTTGGAAACCTTTCTAAAATATATTTTTTTGGAAAATTAGTTACACCAGAAAAAGTCCCGGCATTTTGACCGGGACCCATTTGATGCGTTATTTCGAGTTGTAGTCGAAGATAATATTGACTCTGCGATTTTCTTGTTGCTCTTCTAAACTAGTACCATAGGCTACACGTCGAACTTGACCAAACTGAGCCGTTGAAAGACGAGAACGAGGTACGCCCAGATTATCGACCAGATAATTCACCACGTTCTGGGCACGGCGCTGAGAAATGTCCAGTGCCAACTCAGTTGAAATATGTTTCTTACCATCTCTTGTTCCAGAATGTCCTTCCACCGTTGCTGTGATTGTAGGATTCGCCTTCATTAATTCTGCAACCTTGCCAAGTTCGCCAAAATACATTGGCTCAATATTGTCTTTCAATTCATCGAATTCCATTTCCATAGCCATAGTGAGTCTGGCCGGTGCCACTTTAAGCCCTTCGATATCTGTCGCACATGCAATTATCGCATCTATACGGCGGTTAGCTCGCCTGCCTTCACTGGTACCATTGTCTGCGATGGGACGATACAATCCATATCCCACGGCAGAGAGTCTGGATGCATCAATGTGAAAGCTATCCATGAGATAATTTACTACACTCTGTGCTCGTTGCTCGGATAGTTTCAGGTTGAACTCTTCTGTCCCGACATCATCTGTATGTCCTTCAATCACTGCAGTAGTTTGGGGGTACTTCTTCATGAAGGTGCCCAATACAGAAAGTTTTTCCTTCATTTCACGCTGTATGTCATCTTGCTTGATTTCAAACTGAAGATCCAAAATGCTGCAATATTGCTGAGTCTTAACTTTTACTGGCACGATAACAAGCACTGGTGGAGCTTTAGCAACTTGAGGCACTTCTTTGATTACTATAACGGGTGCGGGAGCCGGCTTTTCCTTGCCAAACAAAACCACCAAACCCACAGACAGAAAGTCGATATCGCCACGAGCTCCGACTGCATCATTAATTCGGTACCGTTCCCACTCACCGCGTAACGCAACTGATTCGATAAAATTATATTGAAGCCCTACACCGCCTTTTAAATTGAAAGAATTTGCACTTGCACTTGGAACCGTAGCAACAATACTGCCATAACTATTAAAACTATCTCTGGATTGTGCGTAATCTAATCCCAGCCTACCGAAAACAGACAGCTTGTCCACAATGGGTAATATTCCAACAGCATCAAGATTAAGTCCTTTGATTTGAATACTTCCATTTAATCCGCCTGCCGGAACAGTTGATGCTGCATATCCAAACTTTCCCAGATCGAAATATCCGCCCTCAAGTGCAAAGTTTTTGTTGAATTGATACCCGCCAAAAGCCTTCATTCCCATATTACGGTTAATATCATTTAAAGATGTCGTTGCTTCCCCGGCAGCTTGAAGTTGGCCGATTATTGTCGGATCATCGATTTTAGCTTTTGATTGCCCGACACTCAGACCACCAATCCATCCTGAATCATCTGCCAATGCAAACTGGCTATTTAATATTGCCCACCCGACAAGGCCAATCGCCCCAATTGATTTCGCTACTATTTTCATGTTGTTCTCCAAAATGTTTTGATGCTACTTGTTCTGATTGCGTTTCAGATAGATAGTTACTTGCATGCAGGAGCAAATGCATTTCCCGGAACAGAAACAACATTAGAGTCAAAGGTAAATGCTCCTGTCGCCGTTACTGCTCCAGCTAGTAGCCTGCCGCAGGACGTTGCGTTAGTACCCATCGTTATCGAGGTATCTGCCAAAATATTCCCCTGAAATACAGAGTACGTTCCAAGCGTGGCTGAGCTACCGACTTGCCACCAGACATTGGATGCCTTGGTACCATTGATAAGTATGATTTGGCTACCCGGCACACCAAGTGCGCCAGCGGCAGTAGTCAGTGTTGATGATGGCATTTGGAAGACAAACTTGGCATTCACATCGCCTTGCCCATCAAGAGTTAAATTACCTGTTATCCCGATACTGGAACCCGTATTGGATATATAGACCCCGGGAGGCAGGGTGGCATTCCCCGCGCAACCTACACACGCACCGGCGCTGCCGCCAGTTCCAATTACCGAGGCTCCAAGTACAATCGCCCCGGGTAGACTCGCAGACATGATACTGTTGTAAGCCGTGCGCAAGTCAGCCATCACAGTTGCATCTGTAGTTGTGTCTGGATAAGTAGGCGTGATTACAATGCCGTTGATAGTTGGAGCAAATCCTCCGCAAGCTCCAAATCCAGGCGCATCTGCGGCACCAACAGTTGCCGCGTTACATGTTGGCGTTGGTGCACCCAGAACTACATTTCCGTTAATATGTGTCATAGGCAATACAGCGGTGTTAGTTACACCAGCCGCAGCTGCAATCGCATAAGGTGCAGCAGTACCCAAATTAACTGATGCAACGCCAACACTGGGTGCGGCTGCAGTCTCAAAACTCCAAGCGTAAACACAAGACATTCCAACACCGGTATTACTGGCAACGGCAGTAGAAATATTTACGTTATAGTATGTACTAGTTAGCAGAGCGGCTGTAGTAGATAATGTCGCAACACTGGTAGCCGCGACATAATTAATCAAGGCTGGTACGGGCCCTGCTACACCCACCTGTGTCAGCGTAAAACTTGCCGAATTGATAGTCGCAGAGTTCATCGGCAAACTAAAGGTCGCATAGATATTTTTGCCGCTATTGGCAACACCAGCCGTACTTGTTGTTGCCAATAGATAACCGTTGGCTGGATCGACGGAGGTAACAGTTGGTATCGTTAGTGCGGCGATTGGGCACGCCACGCCGGGAGCGACTACGCCGGATGCTCCTGCAACAATTTGCGATGAGGGCAAAACACCGGTACCACCCAAAATTGCATTTCCGCCACCACTACCACAACCTACAATCAACGCTGGCAGAAGTAAAGCAAGAAACCACCATAAATGACAAATTATTTTGTCTTCAATATTGCAAAACCAATTTTCAAAGCTTTTCATTTGAGTCCCTCATTAAATTTAATCCAAAAAATCGGCTACAACGACAATCTTTTGGGTGCTTGATTTGATATTCAACTTCATTTCTTGATATAGCTTTGCCTGGCAATTAATTATGAATCGGCTAAAACCAATACGTCCGAAGTGAATCAACTGAAAGAAATTTGCCACGCTGTTCATACTTATCCCACGTTCACCAACAACGCTCAGTTCGCCAGCGAACTAAGGCCGCAGATTTGGAATAACCATTTAATAGATGCAGCAGATCAGATTACGGAGCCGCAAAAAACGAATTTTTCGAAATAGGCGAGTTAGCGCACCGAGCGCGCGCACATAAACAAGGAGCATCATCAAATCATGAAGTCGCCCGTTTACTATTCTTAAATTAGTTTGAGAGCAAAGCAAAGGTCATCAAATTGAACGAACCCACCGTCACAAATACAAATGATGCAATACTTACTTCATTGGAAGCTCGGTTTTCACGTAATGATATATTGATTTGTATCATCGCAATCATTGCAATGGTTGCAGCAATGTATCTTGCGCAGGCATTTTTCTTACCGCTTTTAATCGGGATACTTGCAAGCTATACGCTATCCCCGGTGGTTTCTTATCTCACCAGATTCCACATTCCGCGAGCCATTGGTGCCGCGCTGATAATTGCGGTATTGCTTTGCGCTTTATCCTGGCTTGCACTTTCTTTGAGCAGCCAGGCAACCTCAATGATTGAGAAACTTCCGGATGCCACGCGAAAATTACGGCAGCATTTGAGTGATACGCGGCCACTTAACCAAAGTGCGCTACAAAATATGCAGGAAGCTGCTAAGCAAATTGAGGGGGCGACTGCCGATGCAAGTATTAAGCCAGAATCAAATACGGCAGCAAACTATTCAAGCGGTCCCGATACATGGTTGCACGATTACGGACTAAAACAATCCATACTTCTTTTTTCAATTGCTGCTCAGGCGCCGATCATTATTCTGCTTACCTATTTTTTGCTCGCCTCAGGCACACATTTCCGTCGAAAAATTGTTCAGTTTGCAGGACCGTCGTTCGCCCGACAAAAAGATGTCGTGCGCATGCTTGATGAGATAAACATGCAAATCCAGCTGTATCTGTTATCCATGTTGATTGCCTCAATATTGGTAGGCTTCGCAATATGGATTGCTTTCAAAGCACTCGGAATGGAGCAAGCAGGGCTATGGGGAGTCATCGCCGGCCTACTTCAATTTATCCCCTACTTGGGCCCCGCATTAACCGCTTTGGCTAGCGGCATTGCAAGCTACTTACAGTTCGGCTCAATACTCAATGCATTGACCACTGCCGGTGTTTCCATTCTGATATCCGCCACCATCGGGTTAGCATTTACGACGTGGTTGCAAAGCCGCTTTGCGCATATCAATGCGGCAGTCCTTTTCATTGCGTTGTTATTTTTTGCATGGCTCTGGGGGATTTGCGGTCTGCTTCTCGGAGCTCCGCTGGTCGCCCTTATCAAAGTTATCTGCGACAGGGTAGAGTCTCTCAAACCTTTTGGAGAGTTACTCGGAAGGTAAATAAAAATATTTTCTAAAATTTTTGCAACTATACAAAACAATAAAGGAAAGCTACATGAACTGGGATCACATTGAAGGCAACTGGGAGCAATTTAAAACAAACGTTCAACTACGTTGGGGAAAATTGGCAGTCAGCCAAATTGAAAATATATTTGGCAAACGCGATCTCCTAAGCAACGAAATTCAGAAAGTGTATGGCATTTCAAAAGTCGCCGCAGATCAGCAAATAGATACTTGGCAGGAGAAACAAAATGCCCCTGCTTATCTTATTGAAAGGGCTACCGAAAGAAATGGTGTACCGCAATGAAAAATCCATATATTTCCGCTATTTTGGCTGTGAGCAGTCTTTCATTTAGCAATTCATTAACCGATCTAGGTTTATTCAATAACGTATATATTTCTACTGCAAAACGTAATGTCACAGACTACAAGTCAGACAAAAAGAATTGCGATTTATGTGTAAACGTTCCCAGAAAAAGAAAAACGACTCAGATTTGACGAACACCAAGCAGGTCAATCCGATCATACAAAGAATGTCCAAGGCGATATACATGAGTCAAGAGACAATAGGTGTGCGACACCGCACAGAACACTTCTCGTTGAATAACTATTCTGAACCATATTGAAGATTGCTGATTAGTATATTAGTTTTGATATTAATCGTCTAAAACTTGGCAATCTTTAGTAATCACTTGTTTTGATTTCAGCAGTTATTTTGGTTCAGAATTTTATTCAGTGGAGAAAAGCGATGCCCAATATTTCACCTCTCAAGCCATATCAGTTGCACATAATTAGCGTATTCATGGCCACCAGTATTTTCTTCTCGGGGTGTGCAACCACGCCTCCTCCTGTAGAGCTGATTGCCGTTTCCAGAGCTGCGGTAAACGATGCTAATCTTGCCGGCGCTAATGAATTAGCCCCGGTACAGTTCAAATCTGCTGTTGAAAAAATAGATGGTGCCGAGGTCGCAATGGTCAAGAAAGATTATGCTCTGGCCAGGCAATTGGCTGAACAGGCCCAGGTCGATGCCAAGCTAGCCACGGCAATGGCTCGTTCTGCCAAGGCCAGAAAAGCTGCCGATGCTGTGCAAGAAGATAGCAGAGTACTTAGTCAGGAAATCGGCCGTAAAACCAAGTAATCATTAATGGAGTACAGCATGAAAAAACCATACATTATTATCGCACCACTTGTCATTGCATTACTTTCCGGTTGCGCTACGCATCCGATCAATCAATCTCTTGCTGAAGCACACAACAGCTACAACACTGCGCGTACAAACCCGCAGATTACAAGTCTGGCATCACTCGAACTTAAAGATGCAAGTGATACACTGAGCAAAGCTGACGCTGCATTCGATAAAGGTGAGAGCCTAGCTACGGTCAACCAACTTTCTTATATAGCCTACCAGCAAGTCAGAATCGCCCAAGAAACCGCCTTTAGGAAAACTGATGAGCAATCTGTTGCCAATGCTTCTGCAAAACGAGACCAAGTTCGCCTTGCCGCAAGAACAGCTGAAGCAGATTCGGCCAAACACGAAGTCGCGATCATTCAGGAAACCGCAAATATTCAAGCCGCAGAACTGGCCGCTGCCAGCGCCAACGCTGAACACGACCAACAAATAATCTCCAAGCAAGAAAAACAACTCAAAGAATTAAATGCCAAACAAACTAAACGGGGCTTGGTAATTACCATTGGTGATGTTTTATTTAGTAGCAGCAAAGCCGAACTCAAATCAGGAGGAATACACAATGTGCGAAAACTTTCTACATTTCTTGATGAGTACCCGAAATACCGGGTATTAATTGAGGGATACACCGATAACACTGGCAACGATGACTCGAATCAAACGCTTTCTGAGCAGCGTGCTGATGCCGTTAAGACTGCATTGATAGACTCCGGTATTGCCAGTGACCGAATCTTAACTCGGGGTTACGGTAAAGAATTTCCAGTTGCCCGTAATAATAACTCTTCCAATCGCCAACAAAATAGACGTGTTGAAATTGTGCTTTCGGATGAAAATGGCAACATCTCTGTACGCTAATTAATCGCACGAAAAAATAAGGAATACTCAATGTCATTGGGAACCATTCTCTTAATTATCCTTGTGTTGATGTTGCTGGGCGCAATTCCGGCTTGGCCTCACAGCAGGACATGGGGTTACGCGCCGAGTGGATGGCTCGGTTTGGTACTGGCTATTGTGATCATTCTATTGCTGTTGGGGAGATTATAAACAGAGACTATTAATTTGAATGCTATAACAATTTTTAATGCGTCAATTTTATTAATTTAAGGAGTGCAATTATGAACACACATACTGATGTAACTTCAAATAACGTTCCAATGGAAAAGCTCATGGATGAACTCCGAATAATGGTTGAAGATGCAGAAGATTTGCTTGTATCGACGGCCAACCAAACGGGTGAGGGAGCAGCCAATGCTCGTGCTCGCATCCAGAAGAGCTTGCAAGTTGTAAAAGGACGATTGAGTGCGGCAGAAACGGCCTTGATTGAGCGCACTCGTCTGGTAGCCAAAGCGACTGACCAATATGTGCAAGATAATCCATGGAAAGCTATCGGCATATCTGCTTGCGCAGGGGTTATTGTCGGAATGTTAGTTGCGCGTCGCTAAATCATGACACACTTGACTGGACTGATGGAGTCGTCGAAAAGGATGGTGGGTACTTTACTTGCCATCTTTCAAACCCGGCTGGAGTTGTTGTCAAATGAAATAGAGGAAGAACGCCTGCGTGTCAGACAGATGTTGTTCTACGGCAGCATTGCGCTATTTTTCTTTGGCTTGTCTATAATGCTGACTACAGTTTTTATTGTGGTAATGTTTTGGGACAGTTATCGCCTTTCAGTTCTCGGGGGGCTGGCTTCTCTCTTTTTTATTGCCGGACTATTAGTTTGGAATTCACTTCGCTGCGCATCACGCGAAAGAAGTAAACTTTTTTCCAGTAGTCTTGCGGAATTGAATGAAGACCGTGCCCGACTTATTTCGCGAACATGAAAAAACAACTTGCAGAACTCGCCTTGCAACGCTGCAGGATATTAGAAAGAATCGAGTCCCAGCGTATTGAAGTCACCGACATATCCCTGCGTATAAAAAAGTCTATTGCATTAATTGACATTGCATTGAATGCAGTTCATTTTATGTCCCGCCATCCGGCGCTTATAGCAGGTGGGTTTGCAGTATTTTTGACGCTTTGGCGCAGAGGGATTACCGGATTAAGCGCAATTATTCCCTTACCTGTACGTTTCGTTTTAAATACAATTTTGTCGACATCTGATTCACCAAACCAAAAACACAATGATTTAGACTCCAAGAGTTAATATATATTTTTCTTTAATCCAACTTGCAATCTTCAAATCAGATTAATCATTTCTGCTTGACTCACTCAGCATAAGAGCAAGATGAACCTAAAAAAAGACCCGACAAGTTATTACCTTATCGGGTCTTAGTACATCAGGTGCATGTAAAGGGGATAAACAAGCACCTGTTCATATCATTTTCCTTTTCCAAGTTAAATTCTGTTCCACAGCACACACAGCTTAAATGCCCTGAATAAATCTTGAAATATTCAATAGGCTCCCTAAAGCGTTCGTCATCGTACAGAAACGAATTAGACAGTTAATTAACATTTAACAGCAAATAATCCGTCATCAATATTTTCAGGAGAAGACATGAACATTAAAAAACCCAAGCGTACTGGATTAAATAACGAGTTACAAAATACCAATACGGTCCAGAATGATCCTTCAAAACGTCTTCAAATGATTGCACTGTCGGCGTATTTTCGCGCAGAAAAGCGTCATTTTGCTCCCACGAATGATCTGGCAGATTGGTTTGCATCGGAGCAGGAAGTCGATAGGCATCTAAGTTCGTTTTCGTCCTAGATCGGTTCATATCTATTTAGCAATTTATGGCGTATACGTATCCAGCGCACTCTTATTTTCGTCTCAATATACTCATCTGTGCTTTAGAGGTCGATCATGCCCAAAATAATTCTCGATCTTGCAACTTTGACTCCTGACAAAACAGTACAGAAAGGCATAACCAAGACCAATAGCCCGTCTTGTTTGATTACGACCGGGATGTTACAGAATGCAATTTTCAACAGTGCCAATTTTTCTTGCATCGCCACAGATGCAAAAGGTGTAATTCAAATTTTCAATGTAGGGGCGGAACATATGCTGGGTTATTCCGCAGAGAGTGTGATCAATAAAATTACTCCTGCGGATATTTCGGATTCAGATGAAATAATCGCGCATGCCGAAGCATTAAGTGCCGAACTTTCCACCCCCATTACCCCCGGATTCGATTCATTAGTATTCAAAGCCTCCCGTGGAATTGAAGATATTTACGAGCTGACTTATATTCGCAAAAATGGCAGCCGCTTCCCGGCAATCGTTTCAGTCACCGCGCTACGCGATGACAAGAATATGATCATCGGTTATTTGCTGATTGGAACAGATAATACTGCACGCAAAAAAATCGAAGCAAAGCAGAAGAAGCTCGATCAGCGGTTACGCGACCAACAGTTCTATACACGCTCCCTCATCGAATCCAACATTGATGCACTGATGACTACAGACCCGTCAGGCATTATTACCGATGTCAATAAGCAAATGGAATTGCTCACCGGCTGTACTCGTCACGAGTTAGTCGGTACGCCGTTCAAAAGCTACTTCACCGATCAGGAAAGAGCCGAGGCCGGAATCAAGTTGGTCCTAAGCAAAAAAATAGTTCGCGACTACGAACTTACTTCCCGTGCCAGAGATGGCAAGGAAACCCAAGTATCCTATAACGCAAGTACCTTTTATGACCGGAATAGAATGCTGCAAGGAGTATTTGCCTCTGCACGAGATATTACCAAGCGCAAGGATGGCGAAAAACTGATTCTAAATCTTGCGTTTCATGATTCATTGACTCAACTTCCCAATCGACGTCTATTAACTGATCGATTGAGCCAGGCGATGGCGACAAGTAAACGCAGTGGCCGCTATGGGGCAATGATATTTCTGGATTTGGATAACTTTAAGTCGCTAAATGATACTCAGGGACATTGCACAGGTGATTTACTACTAATCGAGGTAGCTCATCGAATTAGCAATTGTGTACGGGAAGTTGATATTGTCGCGCGTTTTGGTGGCGATGAGTTTGTAGTAATCATAAGCAATCTGGATAAAGACGAAGCCGAATCTATCAGACAGGTCAGCATCATAGCCGAAAAAATACTTTCCACCCTGAAAAAACCATATGTATTGAAAGTCGAAACCATTGGAAATAAGGATAAGACTATCGAGCATCTTTGCACATCAAGTATCGGGGTAGCTTTATTTCTTGATCGCGAAGTAGACACCGATGAAATAATCAAGTGGGCCGATATTGCCATGTACAAAGCCAAAGAAGCAGGGGGAAATTCGATTCACTTTTACAACCCGTAACTCACAACCAAAGCCTCTGTTCTATGCCGCACAGATAACTGCGGATATTGTTGCCATGATGCGTTAGGGATCCATGATTCATCAGCGGATTCGATTTATCCATCTCATCTTTGACAAAAATATTTTGCAATATTGTTCATGGAGAGAGCATGCAAGTGTGCGGGATTCCCGGCTGATTGTAAAGAAAAGGGTAAATGCCACATGCATAAAAATCTTAAAATTATCGCATTTTTTTCCGGTGCCATCCTACTTGTTACTTTGGGAGTCACCATATCCTTCTGGTCTTTCCAACAGATAGAAGTTGCTTCAGTAGCCCGAAAAAATAGCAACATTATTTTGGACAATGCAAACAACTTGCTCTCTGCATTGAAGGATGCCGAAACTGGTCAGCGCGGCTATTTATTGACAGATGATGAGGAATTTCTCAAACCGTATTTTGCTGCTCAAGGTAACATCATTACTCGAATTGCAGAATTACGCCGATTAACTGTAATCAGCGGGGCGCGTCAACACCTAGACACGATGGCGCCATTGATCAATGCAAAGCTGGCAGAGCTTTCTCAAACCATTGAGTTAAAACGCAAGCTAGATAGCTCATCCGCGCTGGCAATAGTAAAAAATGGTCGCGGCAAGCTCTCAATGGATTCGATTCGTGCCGAAATGGGTGCCTTTATCCAGATTGAAACTGACGATCAAAAACAAAATATGTCGGAGTTTGAATCGAATATGCGCCGCATGTTTTCGATCCTGCTCATAGCCAGCCTGACTATACTGTTACTTGCATTTATTTTCGTTTATTTCATCTATCGCGGAACGCAGCAACGGCTTAAAGATTTAGTTCATCTAGAAACCCAGCATTTGCTTGAGATTCAGGAAGGCATGAATAAACAATTGCAACATGCCAATGCCACTTTGCAAGTCAGCGAAGAAAAACTATCCGTTACACTTTACTCCATCGGTGATGCCGTTATGTCTACCGATGCTGAAGGACGTGTAACACTACTGAATCCGCTCGCCGAAAAACTCACCGGCTGGACGCTGGCACAAGCTGTCGGCTGTCCGGTAGGAGATGTTTTCAATATCGTCAATCAGGACACCCGCGAGCCTGCCACTATCCCTGTCAAAGAAACTCTGGAAAAAGGCACGATACAGGGTCTCGCCAACCATACCGTGCTAATTGCACTCGATGGTAGCGAGTGCGCTATTGCAGACAGTTGCGCCCCAATTCGTGACCGCGAAGGTCAGGTCGTCGGTGCTGTACTCGTGTTCCGCGATGTTAC
>Ga0182030_10003943_pt1 | contig 31677 bp, 27 predicted proteins | sample 812S3MmetaG_FD_121299 | JGI IMG/M metagenome (GOLD analysis project Ga0182030, IMG submission 121299) | Permafrost microbial communities from Stordalen Mire, Sweden - 812S3M metaG (Illumina Assembly) | ecosystem: Environmental > Terrestrial > Soil > Wetlands > Permafrost | place: Sweden... | reverse complement strand
TGGAAGAAAGAAGGCGTTATCTATTTGCCATTCGCTACTCGCTATTCGCCTCTTCTTGTCTCAGCATCCCGCCGCAGATCAGCGCTTCCATATGCCGGATGTACTGGCGGCAGACTTCGTCGGTGACCGGCCCGACGCCGGTCGCACGCGACATCGCGTGGCGTCCGAAAAACAGATGGTCGCAGGCGCCGATCAGGCTGGTGTAGAACAGCACCGGATCGATGGCGCGGAACTCGCCGGCCTTGATACCTTCGGCGAGCAGGCGGCGATGGAAACCGAGCAGCGGCGCGACAAAGAACTTCGAGACTTCGTCGGCGGCGGCGGCGCTGCTTTCGTGCAGCAGATAATGGATCAGGCGGTTCATATAGGGAAACCGGTGATAGGCCCGGATGATGCCCGCGATATGCAGCCGAAGCTTTTCGGTCGGGGTAATCGGCTGCGCCAGCAGGTATTCGAGCTGCGTCACCTCGGTGGCGGCGTCCCGCGCCAGCAAGGCCAGCAGCAGACCATCCTTGTTGCCGAAATGATATTTCACCAGCGCGGCGTTGACGCCGGATTTCTGCGCGATGTCGCTCAGCGACACCTCGATCGAGCTGCGCTCGATCATCAGCGCGCTCGCCGCAACCAACAGCTTCTCGGCGGTGGTGTTTTTGCCGGCCGGAAGCCTGTTCGGTACGCTGGTATTCAACTCTGATGCCATGGCCTGCCTGTCGAGGTGGGCAGATAACCCGATGCGGGCGCCGCACTCAAGAGTTAATTGATTGATTGACTAAATCCCCCCGCACCACTTAAATCCAGTCCACCAAAAACTCAGCCCACAACATCAGGGAGAACGAAACATGGCCGAGGCCTATATCGTCGCCGCCGCCCGCACCGCCGGCGGCCGCAAGGGAGGCCGCCTGGCCGGCTGGCATCCAGCGGATCTCGCCGCTTCCGTGCTGGATGCGCTGGTCGAGCGTTCGGGCGCGGCTCCCGACCAGATCGAAGACGTGATCATGGGCTGCGTGATGCAGGCCGGCGAGCAGTCCAACAACATCGCCCGCAACGCCATCATGGCTTCAAAGCTGCCGGAAAGCGTGCCCGGCACCTCGGTCGACCGGCAGTGCGGCTCCTCGCAGCAGGCGCTGCATTTCGCCGCCCAGGCTGTCATGTCCGGCACCATGGATATCGTGATCGCCGCCGGCGTCGAGGCGATGACGCGGGTGCCGATGGGACTTACGTCCTCCCTGCCGGCCAAGAATGGTTTCGGCACCTACAAGAGCCCGAACATCGAGAAGCGCTATCCCCACATCCAGTTCAGCCAGTTCACCGGCGCCGAAATGATGGCGGAAAAATACGGCCTCTCCAAGGACGAGCTCGACAACTACGCCTATCAGAGCCATCAGCGCGCCATCGCGGCGACGCAAGGCGGCCGCTTCAAGGACGAGATCATTCCGCTGCAGATCACCCGCGCCGACGGCTCGACCGACATCCATGCCGTCGACGAGGGAATCCGGTTCGACGCCAGCCTCGAGGGCATCAAAGGCGTAAAACTGATCGCGGAGAACGGCAAGCTCACCGCCGCCAGCGCCAGCCAGATCTGCGACGGCGCCTCCGGCGTGATGGTGGTCAACGAAAAGGGCCTGAAATCGCTCGGCATCAAGCCGATGGCGCGAATCCATCACATGACCATGATCGGCGGCGATCCCGTGATCATGCTGGAAGCCCCCCTGCCCGCTACCGAACGGGCGCTGAAAAAGGCCGGCATGTCGATCGACGATATCGACCTGTTCGAAGTCAACGAGGCCTTCGCGTCGGTGCCGACGGCGTGGCTGAAGACCACCGGCGCGGACCCCGCAAGACTCAACGTCAACGGCGGCGCCATTGCGCTCGGCCATCCGCTCGGCGGCTCCGGCACCAAGCTGATGACCACGCTGCTCAACGCGCTCAAGCAGCGCAACAAGCGCTACGGCCTGCAGACCATGTGCGAGGGCGGCGGCATGGCCAATGTGACGATCGTGGAGCGGCTGTGAGAAGGGGCGAATAGTGAGTGGCGAATAGGGAACACGCAGACCTGTTCATCTTTCCCTATTCGCCATTCGCTACTCGCCATTCGCTATTCGCCACTCCCTCGCAGGATCCCCATGACTCACCCCTCGATCTACGCGCGGACCCAGCCTGACAAGATCGCCTATCAGATGGCGGACAGCGGCAAGGCCATCAGCTATCGCGAGCTCGACCAATTGTCGAACCAGGGCGCGCATCTGTTCCGCGCGCTCGGCCTCAGGCCAGGCGATCACATCGCGCTGCTGATGGAGAACCGGCTGGCGTTCATGGAAATCTGCTGGGCGGCGCAGCGCAGCGGGCTGCATTACACTGCGATCAGCCGCTATCTCACCCAGGAGGAGATCGCCTACATCATCAGGGATTGCGGCGCGCGGGTCGTCATCACCTCGCCGAAATGCGCCGACCAGATCAAGGGCCTGGTCTCCGACGCTTCCGAGGCGCCGCGCTTTTACATGGTCGATGAGCCCAAGCCCGGATTTCGCTCCTGGGACCGCGAGCTGGCGCAGCAACCGGCCACGCCGATCGCGGACGAGGTGGCCGGCTACGACATGCTGTACTCGTCGGGCACCACCGGCCGGCCCAAGGGCATCAAGCGGCAATCCGAACACAATCCGATCGATCTGCCGAACCCGTTCCTGAAAATTCTTTGCGCCGATATGTGCGGCATGACCTCCGACAGTATCTATCTGTCGCCGGCGCCGCTGTACCACGCCGCCCCCTTGCGCTTCAACATGATGGCGATCACGCTCGGCGGCACCTCGATCATCATGGAATCGTTCGACGCCGAAGCATTTCTGCGGCTGGTCGAAAGCCACAATGTCACCCAGTCGCAGCTGGTGCCGACCATGTTCGTGCGGATGCTGAAGCTGCCGGAAGAGGTGCGCAGGCGCTACGACGTGTCCTCGCTGAAGGGCGCGATCCACGCCGCCGCACCCTGCCCGATCGAGGTCAAGGCCAGGATGATCGAATGGTGGGGACCGATCCTGATCGAGTACTACGCCGGATCCGAAGGCAACGGCGTCACCGTGTCGACGTCGCAGCAATGGCTCGATCACCGCGGCACCGTCGGCCGCGCGGTAGTCGGCAAGGTCAGAATCCTCGACGACAACGATCAGGAATTGCCGGCGGGGCAGGTCGGCACGGTGTATTTCGCCGACGCCCCGGTGTTTTCCTATCACAACGATCCCGAGAAGACCAAGCGCGCCTACAACGCCAAGGGCTGGTCGACGCTCGGCGACGTCGGCTATCTCGACGACGAGGGCTTTCTCTATCTCACCGACCGCAAGTCCTACATGATCATCTCCGGCGGCGTGAACATCTATCCGCAGGAGACCGAGGATGTGCTGATTACCCATCCGGAGATTGCCGATGTCGCGGTGTTCGGCGTGCCGAACGAGGAAATGGGCGAAGAGGTCAAGGCGGTAGTGCAGCCGCACGACATGGCGCGGGCGGGCAAGCAACTGGAAGCCGAGCTGATGGTGTTTTGCCGCCAGCATTTGTCACCGATCAAATGCCCGAAGAGCATCGATTTCCAGGCCGAGCTGCCGCGCACGCCCACCGGCAAGCTGGTGAAGCGGCATTTGCGCGATAAATACTGGCCGAAGACGGTGCCGGCCTAACACTATAGGCCGTGTTCCGGACGCGGAGCAGCGCGCTTCGCGCTGCTCCGCTGAGCCGGGACCCCTGCTGCGCGGCGCGCGCGGCGCATATTGGACCCCAGATCAGCAGCGTATCGGGAGGAGCGCTGCGCCGCGTCCGGGGAACGACCGGCTGGATAAGTTCGTCATGCCCGGCCTTGTGCGCTGCACCCACGTCTTTACAACAACCCGGCACGGTTGGACATGGATGGCCGGGCAAAGGCCAGCGGAAGCGACGCCGTCCTTCGGACGGCTACGCCCGGCCATGACGAGGATAGGAATGCAATGACCACCCTCCCCGACGTCCCGCTGCCATCCGGCATCCGCTCGCGATACGCCGAGGGTATCAACGGCCTTCGCATGCATGTGCTGGAAGCCGGCATCGAGAACCGCGGCCGTGCCAGCGTGCTGCTGCTGCACGGCTTTCCCGAACTCAGCTACAGTTGGCGCAAGGTGATGCCGGCACTGGCCGCCGCCGGCTGTCACGTCATCGCGCCGGATCAGCGCGGCTATGGCCGCACCACCGGCTGGGACCAAAGCTACGACGGCGACCTCGGTTCGTTTCGGCTGCTCAACCTGGTGCGCGACGCGCTTGGCCTGGTGTCGGCGTTCGGCTACGCCAGCGTCGATGCCGTGGTCGGACACGATTTCGGCAGTTCGGTCGCCGCCTGGTGTGCGCTGGTGCGGCCCGATGTGTTCCGATCGGTGGTGCTAATGAGCGCGCCGTTCGGCGGACCGCCGCCGCTGCCGTTCGACACCCTGGATGCGCTGCCCGCGCCCAAGCGGGAGGATCCCGTGCATCGCGAACTGGCGGCGCTGCCGCGGCCGCGCAAGCATTACCAATGGTACTATTCGACGCGGCAGGCCAACGCCGAGATGCAGCGCGCGCCGCAGGGCGTGCATGATTTCCTGCGCGCCTATTATCATCACAAGAGCGCGGACTGGAAAGGCAACGCGCCCTATCCGCTAAAGGGGTGGTCGGCGGGCGAGCTTGCAAAACTGCCGACCTATTACGTGATGGATCTTGCCCGCAACATGGCCGAGACGGTCGCGGAGGAAATGCCGACGGCAGAGATGATCGCCGCCAACCAATGGCTGCCGGACCGCGAACTCGGCTTCTACAGCGCCGAATATGCCCGCACCGGATTCCAGGGCGGGCTGCAATGGTATCGCTGCGGTACCTCCGGCGCATTCGGCGCCGAACTCGAAACCTGGTCCGGCCGCAGCATCGACGTGCCCTCCTGCTTCATCGCGGGCAGGCAGGACTGGGGCACCTACCAGCGTCCCGGCATCTTCGAGGCGATGCAGTCGACCGCCTGCACCCGCATGCTCGGCTGCCACCTGGTCGACGGCGCCGGCCATTGGGTGCAGCAGGAGCAGCCGGCGGAGGTGAGCCGGCTGCTGCTGCAGTTCCTCAACCAAGCCGGCGAGGCCGTAGCCCGATAGCGCGTTGGGCGGCGTAAACCCCTGGAACCATTTCGTGGGGGCCGCGTTGCAGCCTGCCGGGTCATGCGCCCGGTGCCATGATCTGGAGGAGAATATGGAAAGAAAGATTGCTGGACTTTTGGGAGCGGTCGCTGCGCTCGGAGCATTCACTGCTGCCGAAGCCGCGCCGATGCCAGCACCGACCGACGTCCTGAGGGCCAGTTCCTTTGCCGACCTTCTCGAGCCAATCCCGAACGCCGCTGCGCTGCTGCAAGCCGTCGATCAATCAGCGCCGGCCACTTCCGCGGACGGAAATATCCAGCTTGCCCAGTACCATCACCACCACCATCACCATTATCGCAGGCACCGCCATCACCACCACCACCACCACCACCATCATCACCACTACTGATCGCCTGCAATGTTTGACGGCATGTCGATCGGATGATGAAAAACAGGACCTCAGGGTCCTGTTTTTTTACGGTCATTTCCTTTTTCAGTTCATTCCTGGCGCGTCTTCTCCTTGGCCGCCCGATGCAGATGCCGATAGATGCCGTCGAACACGGTATCCGTCGACGACGTCCACTCGGTTCCAGCCGCCAGTGTCGGCCGATTGGCATAGATGCGCCGGGCCTGCAGCTCACGCTCGGCCGCTTCCTCCTCGTTCATCTTCTCCAGCTCGAACGAGGCTTCTTCGGGGATCACGATGATCTGCGCGAATGGCTCATTCGGCCTGAAAATATGGGTGCGGCCCTCGGCCGGTGCCTTGAAGACCGTGAAGAACAACATCGGCCACCAATTCCGCACCAGCGCCGGGACCGCGATCGGCACGGTATCGGTGCGGTCGGTATAAAACCGCGGATGCGGCTCGGTCCGGATCGCCAGGCCCTTGTCGACCTTGATATCCAGAAGGATCTGGTAGGTATAGAAATTGTCACCAAAATTTCGGAACGGCGGCCACTGCACGCCTCCCTCCGGCGCCGGTCCCCAATCCGCCTCCAAGATCAATTGGCCGTCCCTGGTACTGACCCGCAGTTCGTTGTCGTAGGGATAAAAAAGCTCGATCCCGTATTGCGCGCCTTCGGAGAAGGGAACGCAATGCCAGACCTGCTCGCGCGAGCCGTCCGCGCGCGGTTCGCGCCTGCCTGCCCATCCGGGAATCTCAAGCCTGGTTCGACGCGGCGCCAGCCGCGGATCGTTCAAACGGTATTTGACCTTGTTCATGACTACTCCCCGATCATCGGCGCTTCGATAGGACCTCGAACAGACGGCGCCCGCAACGGTTCCCAAACGCAAGGCGCTCCGCGTGGGCAGATTTTTCACTGCAGAACAACAGTCGCGGTTCTCGGCTGCGGTTGACGATCGGTTGAATTGACCCGGCCAAATCGGGCCTCTATAACAACTTTAGAATAATTCTAAATCATGGTGGCTGGCGTGAAGAATTTCGCCGATTTGACCGAGCGGGAAGTGCTGGCGGTTGCGATCTCCGCGGAGGAGGAAGACAGCCGCATCTACATGACCTTCGCCGAAGATCTCGCCGAGCGCTATCCGGAATCGGCCAAGGTATTCGAGGAGATGGCCGAGGAGGAAAAAGGCCACCGCCATATGCTTCTGGAACTGTACGAGCAGCGTTTCGGCAAGAACCTGCCGCCGATTCGACGGGACAATGTCAGGGGGTTTTTGCGCCGCCGTCCGATCTGGTTGACCAAAAATTTGTCGCTCGACACCATCCGCAAGGAAGTCGGGACCATGGAGTTCGAAGCCGAGCGGTTTTATGTCAAGGCCGCCGAACAAGCCCAGGATGTCGGTGTTCGCCGCCTGCTCGGCGATCTTGCAGAAGCCGAAAAAGGCCATGAGAACATTGCGGCCAAGCTGACCGACCGGATCCTGTCGCCAGACGTGCGCGCCGAAGAGGACAAAACCCGCCGGCGGATGTTCGTGCTGCAATATGTCCAGCCCGGCCTTGCCGGATTGATGGACGGGTCGGTGTCGACGCTGGCGCCGCTTTTTGCGGCAGCCTTTGCCACCCATCACAATTGGCAGACATTCCTGGTCGGGCTTGCCGCCTCGATCGGCGCCGGCATCAGCATGGGCTTTGCCGAAGCTTTGTCCGACGACGGCTCGCTGACCGGACGCGGTTCGCCCTGGCTGCGCGGAGCGACCTGCGGCGCCATGACGACGGTCGGCGGGCTCGGCCACACCATGCCCTATCTGGTGCCGGATGCATGGGCCAATGCATTCTGGATCGCCACCGCGATCGCGGGCATGGTGGTATTCTTCGAGCTATGGGCGATCGCCTTCATACGCGCGCGCTATATGGACACGCCGTTCCTGCAGGCGGTGTTCCAGATCGTGCTCGGCGGCGTCATCGTGCTCGCCGTCGGGATTCTGATCGGTGCGTCGTAGCGGCTGGCCGGTGCGACGGCTCGCCAGTTCGCGCATTAGAGTATTTCTAGCGGCGAACCGCATTCCACTTTGCCGGAAAATGTTCTAGCTCTGGCAAAAGGAAAATCATGACCGATCGTTTGCAATACGGCACTACCGCGAAGCTGCTGCACTGGCTCGTCGTGGCGCTGCTGCTCGTGCAATATCCGCTGGGCTGGCTGATGCCGGACATTCACCGCGGCATGAAACCCGGTGCCGGCATGACGTTTCATATCTCCTTTGGAATCGTCATCCTCGTCCTCATCGTTGTCAGATTGGCGTGGCGGCTCACGCATCCGGTGGTGCCTGAGGGTTCGCTGCCGCCATGGCAGCGGCTGGGGTCGGAAGCCCTGCATTGGCTGCTCTATGTGCTGGTGCTGGCCACCACGATATCAGGCTGGCTGTTCGCATCGTTCCGCGGCTGGTCGGTGTCCTTCTTCTATCTCGTGCCGCTGCCGATGCTGGCATCGGACAATGCCGCGGCCGGCAAGGCCATCGACGGCTGGCACCAGGTGATGGAATGGACTTTGCTCGTGGTGATCGGCATCCATGTCGCGACGGCGTTGGTCCACATTTTCATTTACCGCGACCGCATCATGCAGCGGATGCTGCCGGGATAGCCCGCCGCCGGCAGCAATAACGGTCTGGCGGACGTCGCCGGAACTAAAGCATCATCCGCAGAAACCCGCCGCTGACAGCAGGAGAACAGCTTTGGCCAAATCGCAATGGAGCTACACGACCGCCACCGAATTATCGGCCGCGCTTGCGGCCAAGAAGGTCTCCGCGGTGGAGCTGGCGCAGGACGCGATCGGCCGCATCGAGCGTCACGACGCCAGGATCAATGCGATTTGCGTGCGCGATTTCGCGCGCGGCCTCGACGCTGCGGCCGCCGCCGACGCCGCACGCGCGCGCGGCGAGACCAGGCCGCTGCTCGGCATTCCCCTGACGGTCAAGGAATCCTACAATGTCGCGGGGCTGCCGACCACCTGGGGGTTTCCGGCGCAGAAGGATTTCATCCCAGCGCAGGACGCCTTGTCGATTTTCCGGGTCAAGGCCGCCGGCGGCGTGATTCTCGGCAAGACCAATGTGCCGGTCGGGCTCGGCGACTGGCAGAGCTACAACGAGATCTACGGCACCACCAACAATCCCTATGATCTCGGGCGCACCCCCGGCGGCTCCTCGGGCGGATCGTCAGCGGCGCTGGCGGCGGGCTATGGGCCGCTCTCGCTGGGCTCCGACATCGGCGGCTCGCTGCGCGTGCCGGCGTTCCATTGCGGGGTCTATGCCCACAAGCCGACCTTCGCGCTGGTGCCTTCGCGCGGCCACACCCCGCCACCGATGCCGCCGCTGCCGTTCGACCGCGATCTTTCGGTAATCGGGCCGATGGCGCGCAGCGCCGCCGACCTCACTCTGCTGCTCGATGTGGTCGCAGGGCCCGACCCGCTCGAAGCCGGCGTCGCCTACCAGCTGGCGCTGCCGCCGCCGCGCCACCGTCAGCTGAAGGATTTTCGTGTGCTGCTGATCGACAGCGACCCGGTGATGCCGACCTGCAAAAGCGTGCGCGCGGCGATCGAAACCCTCGCGGCGAACCTTTCCAGGGCCGGCGTGACGGTGACCCGCCAAAGCCCGCTATTGCCCGATTTCGCCGCGTCGTCGCGGCTCTATATGCGATTGCTGCTGTCATTCCTCGCCGCTTCGTTCGCGCCGGAGATCCATGCCGGCGCCGTGGCCGCGGCGGCGCAGCTTGCACCCGACAATATCAGCCTGGCCGCCGAGCGGCTGCGCGGCATCGCGCTGAGCCACCGCGACTGGGTGATGGCCGATGGCGGCCGCGCCCGGCTGAGGGCGCAATGGCGCGAGCTGTTCAAGAGCTTCGACGCGGTGATCTGTCCGGTAATGCCGACGCCGGCCTATCCGCACGATCATTCGCCGGACCAGGAAGCGCGTCGCATCACTATCGACGGCACCGACTACGTCTATCCCGACCAATTGGCATGGCCCGGCATCGCGACGCTGCCCGGCCTGCCGGCGACGGCGATACCGATCGGGCTTTCGCCGGAAGGCCTGCCGATCGGCGTCCAGATCGTCGGTCCCTGGCTGGAGGACCGCACGCCGCTAAAACTGGCCGAGCTGATCGAGCGCGAGTTCGGCGGCTTCGTTCCGCCGCCGGCGTTCGACGACTAAAGCGTGATGGCTTTAAGTTGAGACGGCACAAGCGATGAGCACCTCTCCCCGCGTGCGGGGAGCATAGGCCGCCTTCGGCGGTGCGGCGGCCGGGCCGCGCCCTTGGTTCACGCGTCGAACATGATCACGCTGCGCACGGTCTTGCCGGCCTTCATCGCGGCGAAACCCTCGTTGATCTCGGACAGCTTCAGCCGAGCCGAGATCCAGTCGTCGAGATGCAGCTTGCCGCGCAAATAGAACTCGACCAGCCGCGGCATGTCGACGCGAAAATGGTTCGAACCCATCGACGAGCCCTGGATCTTGCGTTCGCGCAGGAAATCGAAGCCGTGCAGCTCGATCTTCTGGCCGAACGGAATCATCCCGACAATGGTCGCGGTGCCGCCGGGCGCCAACATGGCGAAGGCCTGTTCCGCGGTTTCCTTGCGCCCCAGAACCTCAAACGAGTGATGCACGCCGCCGCCCGTGAGTTCGCGCACCTGTTGCACCACGTCGCCGTTCTTGGGGTCGATGATGTCGGTGGCTCCGAGCTTGGTGGCCAGCTGCAGTTTGGCCGGATTGGTATCGACCGCGATGATGCGGCCGGCGCCCGCGATCTCGGCGCCGTTGATCGCGGCCATGCCGACGCCGCCGCAGCCGATCACCACCACGGTCTCACCGGGCGCGACCTTGGCGGTGTTGACCACCGCGCCATAGCCGGTGATGACGCCGCAGCCGATCAGGGCCGCCAGTTCGAGCGGCATGTCCTTGCGGATTTTGACGATCGCGTTCTCGTGCACCAGCATCTGCTCGGCGAATGACGACAGATTGAGGAACTGGTTGAGTTTTTCCGATCGCGCCCAGGACAGCCGGTTGGATACGCCCGGCAGCAACTTCACCGTGGTGTCGGTGCACAGCACCGGCCGCCCGGTCGAACAATTGTCGCAGGTGCCGCAAAACACCGACAGGCAGGTCACGACGTGATCGCCGGGCTTGACGTAGGTCACATCAGAGCCGACCTGCTCGACGACCCCGGCGGACTCGTGGCCGAGCACCGCCGGCAGCGGATGCGGATAGAGCCCTTCCATGAAATGCAGATCGGAGTGACACAGGCCCGCCACGGTGGTGCGGATCAGCACCTCGCGCGGGCCGGGCTTCTGCAGGCTGACATCCTCGATCACCAGCGGTTTGTTGACTTCATGCAGGACGGCGGCCTTCATCGGAAATTTCCTCTTTTGTTTATACTCAAGGTTTTGAAACGCGATAGTTGCGCTCCCTCTGCCCTACTGGGAGTGGGGTGGGGTGAGGGGTTACGGTCCATCGTCGGGCCATGACCTCTCTGTCAGAGCCTACGCTGCGACCAGCAACTCGCCAACCTCGGCGATGCCGACATCGCGCCCGCCGAGCAGATGGCCGGTGATGGCACGCTGCGCCGCATTTTCCGTGAGCCGGAACGGATCATTGGCGGAGACCCGATGATCGACCACCATGCGCGACAGCAGCAGCCGGCGCGCATCGCCGCGCATGGCGTGGATACGTCCGCCTTCCCATGCCAGCGCCACCGCGCTGGCGACGTGATAGAGCAGGCTGGTGGCGCGCCGCGCCTCGGCTTCGTTGTCGCTGCGACCGGCCACCTCGCGGGCGAAGCCGATGGCGCGGTCGGTGAGATCGCGCAGCCGGCCGCGCCAGGCCTGCGGCACGCCGGCGCAGTCGTCGAGGCGGGCATGCAGATCCGCCGCCAGCGCCGCGTCGGCGCCATGGCGGCCGACCGCGCGCTTCAGCGCATCGAGCGCCACGATGTTGCCGGTGCCTTCCCAGATCGAGCCGAGATGGGCGTCGCGCAGCAGCCTTGCTGTGGCGAATTCCTCGACGTAGCCGATGCCGCCGCGCATCTCCAGCGCGTCGCCGCAGACCTTGCGCGCGTCGCGGGTGGCGCGGAATTTCAAGGTCGGCGTCAGGATCCGCAGCAGTGCGGCGGCGTCCTGGCTGCCGGCTTCGGCGCGGTCCAGTGCGTCGGCGGTGAGAAAGCTCATCGACAGCGCCTGCTCGGTGGCCAGCATGATCTTCATCAATTGCCGCCGCGCCAGCGGCAGATCGACAATGCGGCTGCCGAACACCACCCGATTTTGCGCCACCGCCATCGCGTCGTGATGCGCGCGCCGCATCAGCGCGGTGGATTTGACGCCGTTGGAGAGCCGCGACGAGTTGACCATCTCCGCCATCTGCACGAAGCCGCGGTCGAGCCGCCCGACCGCATAGGCGATCGCGCCTTCCAGCTTGATCTCGCCCGACGCCATCGAGCGGGTCCCGAGCTTGTCCTTCAGCCGAACGATCCGGTAGTGATTGGGCGAGCCGTCATCGAGCCGCCGGGGCATCAGGAACAGGCCGACGCCTCGGGTGCCGCCCACTGCGCCTTGCGGCCGCGCCAGCAACATCACAACTTCCGCATCCGCATTGGAGCAGAACCATTTCTCGCCCGACAGCAGCCAGTGATCGCCTTGCGGCACGGCCGTGGTGGTGAGTTTGCCGACGTCGGAGCCGCCTTCCTTCTCGGTCATGAACTGGCCGCCCTGGGTCAGCTTGCCGATGTCGGTCTGGGTCAGGCCGTCGAGATATTTCGCCTTCAAGGCCTCGTCGCCGAAGCGCGACAGCAGCTTGGCGCAGCCATCGGTGACATTGATCGGGCAGCCCAGTCCGAACTCGGCCTGGTTGAACAGAAAGGTGAAGGCGTGCTTGGCCACCACCGGAAAGGTCTGCGGCCAGCCCAGAATGCCCCTGCGCAACGACATCGCGTGGATGCCGAATTCACCGAACGCGGCGCGCTCCAGCTCGCGGTAGGCCGGATGATACTCGATCCACTGGGCGTCGCGGCCGAAGCGGTCGCGCTGGTGCAACACCGGGACATGGCGGTCGGCTAGCCGCGCGCATTCGTCGAGGTGGCCGCCGGCCAACCCTCCCAGCCGGTCGAGATGCGGCTCGATATGGCGGAACAGCGCTTCCGGCAGGTGGATCCGCAGCAGATCCGTCAACGCCGGATCGGCGCGGTAGAAATTCATGCCGGAGGTATCCGGCGCGAGCAAACCGGGCTGCCCGGCTTTCGAGGTCACGTCGTGCTGGCTCATTTGCTGCATTTGCTGCTCTTGTCGGTTCCACCCGGTATTGCGATGCTATAGATCGTCTCCAGATCAAGCAGGCGACTGGCCGTCAGGAAACCCAATCGGAGGATCGCTCATGGCGGAGGCCTATCGCATCTTCGGCGCCGAGATGTCGCCCTACTCAGTCAAGATCCGTTCCTATTTTCGCTACAAAGCCATCCCGCATCAATGGATTTTGCGCAATGCGGCGAGCCAGGCGGAGTATGAAAAATACGCCAAAATGCCGATCATCCCGCTCGTGGTTACGCCGGAGGGCGTCGGCATTCAAGACTCCACCCCGATCATCGACCAGATCGACCGGTTGCATCCGGAGCCCTCGATCCATCCCGGCGACGCCGTCACCGGCTTCATTTCCGCCCTGATCGAGGAATTCGGCGACGAGTGGGGCAACAAATGGATGTTTCACTACCGCTGGGCGCGCGATGTCGACCAGATCAGCTCGGCGGGACGGATCGCACGCATGCGCAGCCCAAAGGCCAGCGAGCAGGAGCATGCGGCGTTCGCAAGCCAGGTGCGCGCCCGCATGGCGGACCGGCTCTGGTTCGTCGGCTCCAATGCAGTGACCGCGCCGCAGATCGAAGCCGGCTTCCTCGACATGCTGGAGTTGCTGGACGGCCATCTCGCCGGCCGCCGCTATCTGTTCGGCGAACGGCCGGCATTTGGCGACTTCGGCCTGTGGGGCCAATTTTACGAACTGTGGACCGACCCGACCGCCGGTGCCTTGATCGAGGGCGGCGCGCCGCATGTGCTCGACTGGGTGCAGCGGATGCTCTGGCCCAGGGCCGAGGGCCCGTTCGAGGCCTGGTCGACACTGCAGCCGACCCTGATGCCGATCCTGACCGGACAGGTGGGCGGGCAGTTCATGCCTTGGACCACGGCCAACGCCAAGGCCCTTGCGGACAAGCAGGAAGAATTCGCCGTCGCGCTCGGCGACAAGATCTGGATCCAGAAGCCGCAAAAATATCACGCGCGATCGCTCGCGGCGCTGCGCGCCCGCTATGCTGCGATCGCCGACAAGTCGGCGCTCGATTCCGTCCTGCAGGCCGCGGGTTGCCTGGCTGGATTGCGTGACTGAAGACCCTGTCGCAAGAATCAAGGAGAAGGCAAATGGAAAAGCCGACCTACAAGACCGCTTTGATCGTCGGCGCCGGCGAGGGCCTCAGCGCTTCGCTGGCGCGGCTGTTGTCCCGTCAGGGCATCCGCGTCGCGCTGGCCGCACGCGGAATCGAAAAGCTTGGCGCGCTCTGCACCGAGACCGGGGCAAAGGCGTTTGCCTGCAACGCCACCGATCCCGACGACGTCGAGCGCCTGTTTGGCCTTCTCGAGCGCGAGATCGCCGCGCCCGACCTCGTGGTCTACAATGCCAGCGCCAGGGCGCGCGGCCCGTTGGTCGATCTCGTGCCCGCCGATGTCGCGCAGGCCATCGCGGTCAGCGCGTTCGGCGGCTTCCTGGTGGCGCAGCAGGCGGTGAAACGGATGTTGCCCACCAGACATGGCGCAATCCTCTTCACCGGCGCCTCGGCCAGCGTCAAGGGCTATCCGCAATCGGCACCGTTCGCGATGGGCAAGTTCGCGCTGCGCGGCCTGGCCCAGAGCCTGGCGCGCGAATTGTCGCCGCAGGGGATCCACGTCGCGCATTTCGTCATCGACGGCGGCATTCGCAGCGCCGTGCGCACCGAGCCCGCCGATCGGCCGGATTCGATGCTCGATCCCGACGCCATTGCCTTGAGCTACTGGAGCATATTGCAGCAGCCGCGCAGCGCCTGGACCTGGGAGCTGGAATTGCGGCCCTGGGTCGAGAAATTTTAGCTGATCATTGGAGCGGTGATTCGGTCGCGCGCCTGACCTCTCCCCGCGCGCGGGAGAGGTCACACGCTCGCAGCGTCGTCGCCTGATATGATTCGAACTTCAAAACGTTAAACTGGCTTCTCAGTTCGCCGACGCCGCGAGCGCCAGGCTTTGCGCCGCAAGCCGCCAGCTCGCGCAGGGAACCTGCTGTGGCGCCAGTTCGATGTGCTTTTCGAAGCGCACCAGCTTCCAGTCGTCGGGATTGCGAGTGAAGGAAAAGCCGGATTTTCGCGCCAGCCCCATCATGACGTCGTTGGAGCGCAGGGTATCGCCGAACAGCCGTTCGGCGCCAAAGGCGGCAGCGCGGCATTCCAGATTTCGCAGCAACGCCGAGCCGACGCCCTGGCCCTGCCAGCGGTCGTCGATCGACAGCCCGAACTCGAAACTGGCGGTATCGGGCTCGAAGCCGTAGCGCGCTTCGCCGACGATGGTCTCGAAACCATCGATCGTCATCACCGCAATGACACTGAAACGATCATGTTCACCGGCATGGATGAAATGATCGAGTTCGGCCTGTGGCAGTTCGCTCATGGCGCCCAGGAAACGATTGTAGCGGGAGCGCACCGACAGCGCCCGGAAGTAGCCCTGCAACGCCTTCGCGTCACGCGGCTCGACAAAGCGCACCGTGATAGATCTCCCGCCAGGCAACCCCAGGATATCGGCGTGCTGCCGCAGGTCCTCGAACCGAAACGCCGTCATCGTCATTCTCCCGTCGGTCTCAAAACACGATTGCCGGCGTCCCCCTGACGAGGCGACGCCGGCTTTGACGGCCGCTCAGGCCCGCCAGAACGGCTTTTCAGCCTCCTGCACGATGTCGCTCCAGGAAAGCCCGACATCATGCAGGTCGCGATCGGTCCATTGCGCCAGTTCGCGCCGCTGGCGCTGCCGGTCACGCCACACATGGAACGTCCCGCTGAGTTGCGCCAAAATCCCAGAACCATGATCATTTGTCATCGATTGATGTGAACAGGTGGACATTTTCGCCTCCTAAAGCTAAGCTGTTACCGGTAATATCTGCGGTATCGAAGCTTCCGACAAACGACACTTTGCACCTCTTCGGATGACATAAATTCATGCATGAATTTATCGCCAGATGACCGCCAGGCTGCCATCCCTCAATGGCTTGCGGGCCTTCGAGGCCGCCGCCCGGCATCTCAGCTTCACCCATGCGGCTTCCGAACTGAACGTCACGCAAACCGCCATCAGTCATCAGATCCGGCGTCTGGAGCAGGAACTGGGGATTCCGCTGTTCGTCCGACAGAACCGGGCGCTGCTGCTGACGCCGGAGGCCAAGGATTACCTCCCCGGCGTCCGAGCCGCGTTCAACGATTTGCGGCTCGCCACCGACCGGCTGCTGCGCCGGGACAACGACCATGTGCTGACGGTCTCCACGCTGGCATCGCTCGCCGCCAAATGGCTGTTGCCGCGACTTTCCGCATTCCAGGAAGCCTATCCCGGCATCGAGGTGCGCATCACCACGTCGACCGCCCTGGTCGATTTCAAGAGCGGCGATGTCGATGCCGCGATCCGCTATGGCCGCGGCCATTGGCCGGGCGTGCGCGCCGACTGGCTGACCGCCGACCATTTGTTCCCGGTTTGCAGTCCGGCGCTGCTCACCGGCGACAAGCCGCTGCGGTGTCCGGAAGATCTGGCCAACTGGACGCTGCTGCACAGCAGCGGGGGCTATGACGACGACTGGCGGCTGTGGCTGACCGCCGCGGGACTGCCGACCGACATCTCAAAGCAGCCAGGGCTGACCTTCGACCTGATCCTGATGACGGTGCAGGCCGCGATCGACGGCATCGGGGTCGCGATGGGCCGGACCTCCTATGTCGAGGCCGACATCGCCAAGGGCCGGCTGGTGGTTCCGTTCAAGATCACTTTGCCGGCGGACGCCGGCTTCTATCTGGTCTCGCCCGAGGCGCGGGCGGATACGGCCAAGCTCAGGGCATTCCGGCAATGGCTGGTCGCCTCGGTGCAGAGCAAGCCCTGAGATGCCATCGACCGCACGGGCGATCCCCGGTGGACGGCGTGTTTTCCGGTTGGTCGCGCGGCGCCGGCATGGCAGATTGCCGCCAAGGCAGATCAACTGCCGGCCGGCGAGCGGCGTTTTTCGCCCTGGCCACTGATGGGGGGACCGACATTGCAGGACGCCAACAGCACAGCGCCCATTTTGCAAAGCGAGGCTGCGGGTTTCTGGCCCAGAGGCTGGTGGACCATCGTCGATTACAAGATCGGCATCGTTCCGGCGCCGGTTTTCGTGGTGCTGCTCGCGGTGATTGCCGGGTTCGCGCTGACCGGAACGGTGCCGTCGGATATCCTGATGGCGATCGTGCTGCTCTCGATGGGCGGCTTTACCTGCGCCGAGCTGGGCAAGCGAATTCCGATCATTCGCAATATCGGGGCGGCGGCGATCTTTGCCACCTTCATTCCGTCCTACCTTGCCTTCCATCATCTGTTGCCGGCCGCGATCCTGGATTCGGTCAAGGACTTCACCAAGGATTCGAACTTCCTGTATCTGTTCATTTCCTGCATCATTGTCGGCAGCATCCTGGGAATGGACCGCGGCGTCCTGGTCAAGGGCTTCCTCAAGATATTCGTTCCGCTGGCCGCGGGTTCGGTCGCCGGCGGCGCGGTCGGCACGCTGGTCGGCGTCCTGCTCGGCCTCGGCGCCTATCATAGCTTCTTTTTTGTCGTGGTCCCGATCATGGCCGGCGGCGTCGGCGAGGGCGCGATCCCGCTCTCGATCGGCTATGCGCAAATCCTGCACCAGCCGCAGGGCGAGCTGTTCGCACAGGTCCTGCCGCCGGTCATGCTCGGCAGCCTGACGGCGATCCTGCTGTCGGGCACGCTCAATTACGTCGGCAAGAAATATCCGCATCTCACCGGCGAAGGCCGCCTGCAGCCGGGCGAGCACGACGAACTCGAATTCGAGGAGGACGACGCCGACGACCGCGTCGACGTCACGACGGTTGCCGCAGCCGTGGTGACCGCGGTGACGCTCTATCTGATCGGCGCCCTGGCGCAGCGGCTGCTTGGTTTTCCGGCGCCGGTGGTGATGCTGGTGATCGCGGTTTTCCTGAAGCTGACGCGGGCGGTGTCGCCGACGCTGCAGGTCGGGGCCTTTCACGTCTACAAATTCTTTTCCACTGCCGTCACCTATCCCTTGTTGTTTGCCATCGGCGTCGCGCTGACGCCGTGGGACAAGCTGGTGGCCGCGTTCACGCTGCCCTATGTCATCACCATCGTCTCGACGGTGGTGACGATCATTGCAACGGGATTTGTCGTCGGGGGCTGGCTGAAGATGTATCCGATCGATACCGCGATCGTCACCGCCTGCCATAGCGGCCAGGGCGGCACCGGCGATGTCGCCATCCTCACCGCGGGCAATCGCATGCAGCTGATGCCGTTTGCCCAGATCGCCACCCGGATCGGCGGCGCCATCACCGTGACCACGGTGCTGATCGCCTTGACGCAGATCGGATAGCGTTTGCCGGCTGCCGTTCAGGCCTGTTCCCATATGCCGGCGCCAAGCCCTTCCAGCCGATCTCCGCTTCCGCTAGGTTCGCATTTCGACTGCAGGTTCAAAGCCATGTCGGGAAAGCCCATTCTCGATCGCCGCGGCGAACCGCAAGCCGGATCCGGCACCGACGGCAATGCTCGCCGCGTGCTGCGGCCTACCACCTCGGGAGGCGCCGATGGCTCCGGAGACTCCCACAGGGCTCCGTCCGTGACGGATCCGACGATTTCAACCCAAAGGGCATGACCAATGTCGACAGTGTCGCAACCGCCGCAGATCAAGTCGCGCATTGGCGCCATTCTGCGCGCCACCAGCGGTAATTTCCTCGAACAATTCGATTTCTTCCTGTTCGGCTTTTACGCCAGCTATATCGCCAAGGCGTTCTTTCCCAACGAGAACGAGACCGCCGCGCTGCTCAACACCTTCGGCGTGTTCTGGCTCGGGGCCATGATGCGTCCGGTCGGCGCGATCGTACTCGGCGCCTATATCGACCGCATCGGCCGGCGGCTCGGCCTGATCGTCACGCTGGCGATCATGGCGATGGGCACGGTCATCATCACGATCTGCCCGAGCTATGCCACGATCGGCGTTGCGGCACCGGTCATCGTCGTGATCGGCCGTTTGCTGCAGGGCTTTTCCGCGGGCGTCGAACTCGGTGGCGTCTCGGTCTATCTCTCCGAGATCGCCACGCCAGGCAACCGGGGCTTCTACACCTCGTTCCAGTCCTCAAGCCAGCAGGTCGCCATTTTCGTCGCCGCGCTGATCGGCTTTGCCCTGAACGAATTGATGCCGGCGGACACCATCGCGGCAGGGGGCTGGCGCATCCCGTTCCTGATCGGCTGCCTCATCGTTCCCGTTATTTTCGTGCTGCGCCGGTCGCTGGAGGAAACTCCTGAATTTCTCGCCATGAAGAAACATCCGACCACTTCGGAGATCTTCAGCTCGGCGGCGGTCAACTGGAAGATCATCCTGCTGGGAATGATGCTGGCGGCAATGACCACCGTGACCTTCTACTTCGTCACCGTCTTTACGCCGTCCTTCGGCAAGGAACTGCACCTCTCTGCCCAGGACAGCCTGCTGGTCACCCTGCTCGTTGCCGTGACCAACTTCATCTGGAATCCGGTCGGAGGCGCGCTGTCTGACCGGATCGGCCGCAAGCCGGTATTGATGGCGATTGCGGGCCTGTCTTTCGTCACCGCCTATCCCGCGCTGCTCTGGCTCACCGCCAGCCCGACTTTCGGCAAGTTGCTGCTGGTCGGAATGATGTTTTCGCTCTATTTCGGTGTCTACAGCGGTACCATGCTGGGAGCGCTGGTTGAAATCGTGCCCGCGCATGTCCGCACCACCTGCTTCTCGCTGGCATTCGCGCTTGCCGCGGCGCTGTTCGGCACGTTTACGCCGTATGCGGCGCTCAGGCTGACCGCACTGACCGGCGACAAGGCCTCCCCCGGCTTCTGGTTGATGGCCGCCGCGGCGAGCGGCTTCATCGCCGCGATGGTCATCTACCGCGAGGGAGCGGTCGCGGCGCGCCAACAGGCGTTCACCGCGCGGCGGGCGTGAGACGGCCGGCCAGGCGCTGGCCTGGCCGCCGCCTTGATTTCCATCCAAACAAAGCTAACAAACCGGCATGGTCGATTTAACCCTGAGATACGACGTGCTGGTGATCGGCGGCGGCAACGCGGCGCTGTGCGCGGCGATCAGCGCCCGGCGGGCCGGCGCCTCGGTGCTGGTGCTGGAGGGCGCGCCAAAATTTTATCGCGGCGGCAATACCCGCCATACCCGCAACATGCGCTGCGCCCATGATGCGGCCACCGACATCCTCACCGGGCCCTATAGCGAGCAGGAATTCTGGGAGGACCTGCTGCGGGTCACCGGCGGCGAGACCGACGAGGAACTCGCGCGGCTCATGATCAGGGAATCCAAGGACATTCTGGACTGGATCGCCGAGCAGGGCGTGCGCTGGCAGCCGTCGCTGGGCGGCACGCTGAGCCTGGGGCGGACCAATTCGTTCTTTCTCGGCGGCGGCAGGGCGATGCTGAATGCGCTCTATCTCACCGCCGAGCGGCTCGGCATCGACATTCTCTACGACGCCGAGGTGCTCGATCTCGAGATCGACAACGGCATGTTTCTCTCTGCCGAGCTGAAGCAGGGCAGCGATCGCGCCAGCGTGCGCGCCTCGACCCTGGTCGCCGCCGCCGGCGGCTTCGAGGCCAACATCGAATGGCTCAAGCAATACTGGGGCGAGGCCGCCGACAATTTCCTGATTCGCGGCACGCCCTATAATCGCGGCTCCATCCTCAAGATGCTGCTGGCCAAGGGCGTCCAGCAGGTCGGCGATCCCACGCAATGTCATGCGGTGGCGATCGACGCCAGGGCGCCGAAATTCGACGGCGGCATCATCACCCGGCACGACTCCGTGGTGTTCGGCATCGTCGTGAACAAGATGGCACTGCGCTTCTACGACGAGGGCGAGGACATCTGGCCGAAGCGCTACGCGATCTGGGGCCGCCTGGTCGCCGCCCAGCCGGACCAGATCGCCTATATCATTTTCGACGCGAGTTCGCGCAACAGCTTCATGCCGACGCTGTTCCCGCCGATCGAAGCCGGTTCGGTCGCCGAACTGGCCGGCAAGTTCGCGCTCGATTCCGGCCAGCTGGAAAAGACCATCGCCGATTTCAACGCCGCGGTCAGGCCAGGAACCTTCGATCACACCATTCTCGACGATTGCCGCACCGAGGGGTTGACGCCGCCAAAGACCCATTGGGCGCGGCGGATCGAAACCCCGCCCTATTATGCCTACCCGGTGCGGCCCGGCATCACCTTCACCTATCTCGGCACCCGCGTGAACCGGCAGGCGCGGATGCTGATGCAGGACGGCAAGCCTGCCGCCAACATGTTCGCCGCCGGCGAGATCATGGCGGGCAACGTATTGGGCAAGGGCTACGCGGCCGGAATCGGCATGACCATCGGCAGCGTGTTCGGCCGGATCGCAGGACGGGAAGCGGCGCAAAATGCACGGAACTAGCATCCTCGAGGAAGCCGACCGCCTGATGACGGTGTGCAATTCCTGCCGCTATTGCGAAGGCCTGTGCGCGGTATTTCCGGCGATGGAAATGCGCCGCTCGTTTTCCGACGGCGACCTCAATTACCTCGCCAATCTCTGCCACAGCTGCGGTGCCTGCTACACCGACTGCCAGTTCTCGCCGCCGCATGAATTCAATGTCAATGTGCCGAAGACGCTGGCGATGGTGCGCGCCGATTCCTATGCCGCCTATGCCTGGCCGCGGATGTTTTCCGGGCTGTTCGCGCGCAATGGCCTTGCCATCAGCCTGATCGCGGCGTTGAGTGTCGCGGCGTTCATTTTCGGCTTCGCGGCCTTTAACGACCGCCAGGTGCTGTTCGGCATCCATACCGGACCGGGCGCCTTCTACCGGCTGATGCCGCATAACGCGATGGCGGCGCTGTTCGGCGCGGCGTTTCTCTACGCCATCGCGGCGCTGGCGATGGGCGTGCGCGGCTTCTGGCGCGACATCGGCGAGCCCGTCGGCATGCTCGCGGATCCGCGCTCGCTGTGGCAGGCGATGAAGGATGCCGTACGGTTGCGTTATCTCGACGGCGGCGGGGTCGGCTGCGTCAACGAAGACGAGCGGCCGAACGACCGCCGCAAGATCTATCATCATCTGACCTTCTACGGGTTTGCGCTGTGCTTCGCCGCGACCTGCGTGGCGACGCTCTACCACTATCTGCTGGCGCGCGAGGCGCCCTATCCCTGGTGGGACCTGCCGGTGCTGCTCGGCACGCTGGGCGGCGTCGGACTGCTGATCGGACCGCTCGGCCTGTTTGCCGAAAAGTCGAAACGAGATTCCGCCCTGGTCGATCCGGCGCGCGCCGGCATGGACACCATTTTCATCGCCATGCTGTTTCTCACCGGCCTTACCGGCATGGCGCTGTTGCTGGCGCGCGATACGGCGGCGATGGGACCGCTGCTGGCGCTGCATCTCGGCGTGGTGTTTGCCCTCTTCATCACCATGCCCTACGGAAAGTTCGTGCACGGCATCTATCGCTACATGGCGCTGGTGCGCTATGCGCGGGAACGGCGGAGGCTGGAGCACTCGACCTGATTTCGTCTTTGCGAGCACCAGCGAAGCAATCCATCGTCGACGAGCAGAGATTGAATCGCTTGGTCGCTTGCGCCCCTCGCAATGACGGAGAGGAACGGCAGCGGCGCTCTACAGGTCCACCACCACATAGTCGCGCTCGACCGACACCGCGATGGTTTCCGCCACATAGGGCCCCTTCACCACGCTGGAGCCCGGCTCGACATGGACCGGATAGGCCTTGGTCCGGAACCGCTTCGGATCGCAATAGGATTGCCCGGTCCTGATATCGAATTCCCAGCCATGCCAGGGGCAGCGCAGGATTTCGCCGAGCCTGGTATATTCGACGGCGCCAGGATCCGAGGACTGCGCAAGCCCGATCAGCGGCCCTTCGCACAGCGCCGCGCCCTGGTGCGGGCAGCGGTTCAACAGGCCGAAGAATTCGCCGTTGATGTTGAACACCGCGATCGGCCGCGCATCGATGGTGAGGAACTTGCGGGTGCCCGGCGGCAGCTCAGCCACCGGCGCAATGACATGGCGGGTCATGTTGTCTCAGGCCAGCCCGTACAGCTTCTGCGCATTGCCGAGATAAAACGCTTCGCGGTTGGCGTCGCTGACGCCCACCGGCAGCACCCGCGACGGCTCGTCATAGTCCCAGTGCGGATAGTCGGTGGCAAACAACAGTTTGTCCCAGCCAACCCAGTCGATCACCTCGAACAGATGGTCGCGCCGCTCCGGGTCCTCCATCGGCTGCGTGGTCCAGAAGATATGGTCGCGGATGGTTTCCGACGGCGGGCGCTTGAGATGCGGCACCTCGCTTTTCAGCCGCTGCCAGCTTTTGTCGAGCCGCCACGCCAGCGACGGCGCCCAGCCGAAGCCGGCCTCGATCATGATCATCTTGAGGCTCGGATGCCGCTCGAACACGCCCTCCAGCACGAGGCTCGCCAGCGCGGTCTGCTGGCACTGCGAATGGCCGACCATCTCCTCGATGTAGTAGCTCGGCCAGCCCGAGGCGGTGATCGGATTGCCGCCGAAGCCGAAGGCATGCACGCCGACCGGAAGCCCCGCCTCCTCGGCCGCCTGGTAGATCGGCCAATAGCGGCGCTGGCCGAGCGGCTCGACGTTGCGGCTGAGCAGCAGCACCTGGACGAAATTCCTGTCGCCGGCGCGCTTTTTGATTTCGGCGGCCGCCGCCTGGCCGTCCTCGTTGGCGACCACCACCGAGCCCTTCAGGCGGCTGTCTTGGCTGGTCCATTTGTCGATCTGCCAGTCGTTGACCGCCGAGCAGATCGCCGCACTGAGATCGTGGTTGCGGATGCCCTGCCCGGTGTTGAGCGGATTGAGCACGCCGAGCACGACATTGTTCGGATCCAGATGCTGCTTCTGCATGAACGACAGCGACGAACCCTGCGGGCCGCCTTCCGGCGGGTAGGCATCGCGGCGCGACGCATTGGGCTGCGCCTTGGGAAAAGGCGGGCCTTCCATCATGCCCTGATAGGGATGCTTGTCGTAGGTATCGAGGTGCGCGTGCCAGCGCCTGGCCAGATAGGGATAGAGCTCGGTTCTGGTGGCGCGCGCCGGATGGATATCGCAATCGGCGATCGCGGTCCTGGCATCGACCGATGAAGCCTGCTCGGGGTGCTCGCGGAACTGCACGTTCATGGCGCGGTCTCCTCGAATACGGCTTGCCTGAGCCGGCCGTAGGTCGCGTAGGGGTTGTCGATCATGATCTTGCGCACCAGCTCGGGCGACATGCCCTCCGGCAGCGCGGCGTCGCCGTCGAACTGCCAATGCGGATAGTCGGTCGAGAATAGGAGCAATTCATCCGACTGCATATGGTCAAACAGCCGGTTCAATGTCGCCGGGTCCGGCGGCGCGTCGATCGGCTGCAGCGAAAACCGGATGTTGCTGCGCACAATCTCGAGCGGCGCGCGATCCACCCATGGCGTCTCCATGCGGATGCCGCGCCAGAACTTGTGCAGCCGCCACAGATAGGACGGCAGCCAGGTGAAGCCGGACTCCAGCATCACCATCTTCAGCTTCGGATGTCGCACGAACACGCCCTCGACGATCAGGCTGGTCAACTGGGTCTGGAAGGCCTGCGCCTGGGCGACGTAATCCTCGATGTGATAGGAACCCCAACCCACCGAACTCGGCGGGTTGTGATAAGTGCTGCCGGCATGGATGCCGATCGGCAGCCCGTGCCGCTCCGCCGCGGCATAGATCGGCCAGTAGGCGCGCTTGCCGAGCGGCATGTCGCCCATGACCAGCACCAGGACCTGGACGAAACGCTGGTCCGCGGCGCAGCGTTCGATCTCGGCGACCGACTTCTCGACGCTCTGCACCGGGATCACGATCGAGCCGCGCAGCCTTTGGTCCCGGTCGAGCCACTCCTTCGCCAGCCAGTCGTTCAGCGCCCTGCAAAACGCCTCCGCCATATCCTCCGAAAACACCATCTGCACGCCGTAGAGCGGGTTGCAGATGCCATAGCGGGTCCCGAACGGATCCAGCGCCTGCGTCCGCATATCGTCGAGGCTCGATCCCGGCTTGCCCTGCGAAGGCCGCCAGTCCGGCCGCGAGGTGATCGGCGAATTCGGCGGATAGGACTGCGATACCAGGTCGGTCATTCCCCGTGTCGTGACCTGGTCGCGCCAGTAATCGTTGAGATAGGGCAACAGGCTGGTGAGGTGGGGCACGGCGGGATGCAGATCGCAATCCACACCGCCGGGGATCGGCGACGTCATGGCTGGCTTCCTCTGGCGCGACGCTCTATCACGGCTTCTTGTAGGCCGCGCCGCTTGGTTCCCGAACCGCATTCAAGCAGGCTCGCCGGCGGCCCGCAACTCGGCAGACGCGGCAGTCGCCTGCCGGGAAAAGCGGAAAAATGCGACGCCAGGGAGGGCAACTGATGAAAGAGCTGATTGCGACCGCCGAGAAAATCGCCGCCCGGCTGATCGAGCGGCATCAGACCGTCGCGGTCGCCGAATCCTCGACCGGCGGCCTGATCTCGGCGGCGCTGCTCGCGGTGCCCGGCGCCTCGGCCTATTTTCTCGGCTCCGCCGTAGTCTATACCCGCGACGCGCGGCGGATCCTGATGGATATTCCCGACGACGCGATGAAGGGCATCCGTTCGGCCTCGGAAACCTATGCAACACTGCTGGCGAGCCGGATTCGCACGCGGTTTTCCTGCGACTGGGGCCTGTCGGAGACCGGCGCTACCGGACCGACCGGCAACCGCTATGGCGACGCCGCCGGCCATAGCTGCATCGCGGTCGCCGGTCTCGAGCCGTCGGCGATGACACTGGAGACCGGCAGCGCCGACCGGCTCGCCAACATGCATGTATTCGCCGGTACCGCGCTTGATTTTCTGCTGCAGGCGTTGTCGCGCTGACATGCGCGGGTGAAGAGCTAGCAGACCTGCGTTACCCAGGCGGGCAGCCGGGCAAACCACGGCCGCGCCGCCTCGAGTTGCGCCGCCAGTTGCAGCAACCGATCCTCTTCGCCGAAACGGGCGACGAATTGCACGCCGAGCGGCAGTCCCTCCGCGGTCCAGTGCAGCGGCACGCTCATCGCCGGCGTGCCCGTCAAATTGGCGAGCTGCGTGAATGGCACGTATTGCAGGCTGTCGCGCGCGATCTTGTCGACGGTGCCGTCGAGCAGGCCGGTGCGCGCCAGCAGCGCAAGCAGCCCCACGCGGTCGAGCAGGTTCAGCACCGCCTGCTCCGCGGCGCTCGGGTCGCCCTGGCCGTGGCGGATCGGCGGATGTGCCAGCGCAGGCGTCAGCAGCAGATCGTAACGCTGATGGAAGCGCGCAAGCGCTCTGGAAAATTCATTCCACTTCAGCAATTGCGCGGTCAGAGTCGCAGCCGAGGTCGCGCCGCCGAGCGTCGCCAGCACCCGCGTCAACAGCTCGAAATCCGAAGTCCGCGCGCCGGCGGCGCGCGCCCGGACCACCATGGCCGGCACCTGTCCGAAATAGATATGCAGGAAAGCCTTCGCCAGCGAGCCGCCGTCGATGTCGGGCGCGGCTTCCTCGACCTCGTGGCCGAGACTTCCCAGCAATTTCGCCGCCTCGCCCACCGCCGCCGCGGCTTCGGGGTGAACCTGCGTGCCGATCGGCGAGGCCGCGGTAAAGCCGATGCGTAGCCGGCCGGGATCGCGCCGCATCAGTTTGGCGTAAGGCTCGGTCGGCTTGGCTACCGCAAAGGGATCGCCGGGCTCCGCGCCGGCCGTGACGTCCAGCGCCGCCGCGGTGTCGCGCACGCTGCGCGAGATCACGCCTTCGCTCGATGCGCCGTACCAATATTCGCCATAGGCCGGGCCTGAGGAGATGCGAGCGCGCGAGGGACGCAATCCGAACAGGCCGCAACAGGCGGCGGGAATCCGGATCGAGCCACCGCCGTCATTGCCTGCCGCCATCGGCACCACGCCCGAGGCGACCGCCGCTGCAGCGCCGCCGCTGGAGCCGCCGGGCGTGTGATCGAGATTCCAGGGATTGTTGGCGCGGCCGAACAACTGCGAGTCCGACACGGCCTTGAGGGCAAATTCCGGCAAATTGGTCTTGCCGAAAATCAGCAAGCCTGCATCGAGATAGCGCCGCACCACATGAGCGTGCTCGGGCGCAACGATGCCGAGCATCGATCGGCTGCCATAGCTCGTCGACAGGCCGGCATAGTCCTGCGCGCAATCCTTGATCAGGAAGGGAACGCCGGCAAAGGGACCGGCAAGCGGCCTCTTCAGCTGGGAGCGGGCTTCGTCCTCCATCAGGCGGCAGATCGCATTCGTCTTGGGCTGCGCCGCCGCGCTCTGCCGCAGCGCGAGGTCAAGCAATTCCCCCGCGCCGATCTCACCGCGCGCAACCCGTTCGGCGAGGCCGACCGCGTCGTGCTGCACATACTCGCTCAATTTCATGGCGCGCCCCCCGGAAAGCCGGGGACGACGGTATCACGCCATGCGGGGTTGACCCAGCCTGCGCGCGATCCCTTGTTGTGAGCTTGCGGATACCGGCCCCAGGGTCGTGGGCCTGCTCCGTTGCGCGGCCGGCCAGCTCGTTTCCAGGTTGGTTTGTTCAAAGGCCGCACAAGGCCGCGTTAACCGTTCACTAACCGAGATTCCTAACCGACCTTCCATTTAAGCATTGTAGTCATGCCGTGGGGTGGGCGATGCCAGAATGGCTTTCGAGGCGCAGGGTTGAATCCGGTCATGATCACGTGACCACGGATCTGCTCGACCACGAATTCGAGATTCAGCAAAATCCGATCTGCTGGCTCATCCTTTGCGGCGTTCTGCTGGTCGCGTCGATCGTGATCGGCACTGGGCTCATTGTCGGCAACTTCCGCGAACGCGCTCTCAACAGCAGCCAGCGCGAACTCGAGAACACCGTGTTGCTGCTCGCCCGTCACTTCAATCAACAGCTCCAAGAGACTCAAATCATCCAAAAAGACGTGATCGGCTACATGGAAGCGGAGGGCATCGACTCGATCGACGCATTCAGGGGCCAGATGTCGACGCTGGATATCCATGATATGCTGAGAGTCAAGGACAGCGCGTTTTCCGATATCGGAGGCATCACGCTGTTTGATTCGGATGGCTGGCTGATCAACTCGTCGGAAGCGTGGCCGGTCCCGGCGGTCAACGTCGCGGATCGAAGCTATTTCAAGGCGTTCAAGTCCGACCCCCTGTCGCCGGCGACCATCGTCGAGCCGGTTCACAGCCGCGCCAACGGCACCTGGACCACCGTCTTTGCCAGCAAATTGATCGGACGCAACGGAGAGTTTGTCGGAATTGTCGCAAAGGGCATCAAGCCCGCTCAGTTTGAGCAATTCTTCGCGTCCGTGGCACTTGGCAAAGACGCCACAATTTCAATGCTGCATTTCGATGGGACGCTGCTGGCGCGGTATCCTCACGCCGACGCCATCATTGGGCAGAACTTCAAATCATCGCCCATGTTTCAGCATCATCTGGTTGAGAATGGCCGCGCCGCAATTCGTTTCAAGAGTCCCATCGACGGTCAGGATCGGCTCGGCTCAATCCGTGAATTGGACGATTTCCCAATCGTCGTCATCGCCACCTCAACGGTGTCGGAGGCGCTGGCCGACTGGCGGCAACAGACACGGCTTCTGATCGTGGTTGCCGCGCTATCCGCGTTGACGATAGCCATCATCCTGTTCTTGATCATCAGGCAACTGTCACGGCAGCATCGATATTCCGAGCGGCGCCTCGCCCTGGAAAAGCAACGGCTTGACATCGCCCTGGACCACATGACCCAGGGCCTGCTGCTGTTCAATTCGGCCGAACAACTGGTCGTTTGCAACCGGCGCTACCTCGACATCTACGGCCTGTCGCCGGACGTGATCAAGCCAGGCCGCAGCTTTCGCGACATCATTGCGCATCGAAAGCAGACCGGATCGTTCGAGGGCGATGTGGACGAATACTGCACCCGCATATTGCGCGGCGTGGCGCAAGAGCATGTCATCACGGTCGGGACTTCAGGCGGACGCTCGATCCAGATCGTGAATCGTCCGCTGGCCAGCGGCGGCTGGGTGGCAACACATGAGGATGTGACCGATCTGAAGCGGCGTGAGGAAGCCCTGAGGAAGCGATCGGAGCAGCTCGTCGAAGCTCAGCGCCTGGGCAAGATCGGCGATTGGAGCTACAGGTTCGGCGATGCCGACGTCTGGTGGTCGCCCCACATCTACAAACTCCTTGCCTACGATCCCGCGGAGTTCGTCCCCAGCCGCCACGCCGTGAATTCGAGCTATGAGGGAGACGGTGGCGACAAGGTCCTGGCATCGCAGGCAAAGGTGTTGCGAACTGGAGAACCCGGAAGCGTCGACGTGAAGGTTCGCCGCGGCGACGGATCGGTCGGCGATTTCGCGATCGCAAGCGAGAAGATGCTTGATGAAGATGGCCGGATTATCGGCATTGCGGGCACGATCCAGGATATTTCCGAACGCAAGACCGCCGAGGAGAAGCTGGAGAAGCTTGCCTATTTCGATCCGCTCACCGGCCTGGCCAACCGCGCTTTGTTCCATCGCGAGATCAACGATGTTCTGACCCGCTGTGGCCGAACCGGGTCGCAGGCGGCGCTGCTTCTGCTCGATCTCGATCGCTTCAAGGAGGTCAACGACTCGCTTGGGCATGCATCCGGCGACGAATTGCTTGGCAAGGTGGCGCAACTGATCTCCCGGGTGCTGGGCAACCACCATTTCATCTCTCGCCTCGGCGGCGACGAATTCGCAATCGTCCTGCAAGGCTGGACCGAAAGAGCGGCCGTTGAGCAGGTGGCGACGGACGTGGTTGCCGCGATTTCCGGGGCCACTCGGCTCGAGCGCGGTGAAGTGACCATCGGCACCAGCATCGGCATCGCGCTGATTCCGGCCGACGGCGCAACCCTGACCGATCTTCAGAGGAATGCCGACCTTGCACTCTATCGGGCAAAGGAGAGCGGTCGCGGGCGCTTTGTGTTCTTTGAGCCGGGGATGAGTGCTGCCATGCAGCACAAGATCGTGCTCGCCCGCGAGCTGCGTCGCGCGGTTGCCGAGAACATCGGACTCGCCGTGCACTACCAGCCTCAGATATCGCTCGCAAGCGGCCAGGTCACCGGTTTCGAAGCACTGATGCGCTGGAACCATGCAACGCTCGGCAACGTTTCGCCCTCCGAATTCATACCGATTGCGGAAAGCTCGCAGATCATCTGCGATCTCGGTCTTTGGATCCTTCGTCAGTCGGCGGCTCAGGCGAAGACCTGGCTTGATGCCGGTGAGCCCGCGCGCGAAATCGCGGTCAATGTGTCGGCGGCGCAAATCTGGCATACCGACTTCGCGCTCGATGTCGAGCGGGTGTTGAAGGAAACCGGCCTGCCGGCCCACCTGCTTTGCCTGGAACTGACCGAAAGTCTCTTGGCCGATCACGCCGAAGGGCGCGTCCGCAGCGTGCTGATGCAGTTGAAACGTCTTGGCGTGACACTCGCGCTCGACGATTTCGGCACCGATTACTCATCACTGGGCTACTTGACCCAACTGCCGTTTGACAAGATCAAGATCGACCGCATCTTCGTCGACGGCATCACGGAATCGGAGCGCGCCCGAAAATTGCTCGAAGGCATCATTGCGCTCGGTCGCGGCCTCGGCATGACGATCGTGGCCGAGGGCGCGGAAACTGCCGGAGAAGTCGCCATTCTCAGCCAGTTTCGATGCGACGTCGTCCAGGGCTACATATTTGCCCGACCGACGGCGGCCACCGAAGCCCTGGCCGTCGCCCGGTCTTTTGAGGGAAGAGAACCCGATATTGCCGGATCACGCGCCGCAACCCGGATCGGCTCGTCCACCGTAGAGAAAAAGTCCGCCACCGCCTGACCAATAGGCCGACCAGCTTGCAGCGGATCTTGTTTCGACTTGATCTCCTCGTCCATCGGCGCCGCTGCTGAATGACGCCAACCACGCGGATGCCCTATTTCCCGGTGGCGAACCGCTTCACGAAATTCCTGTGACAGAGGAACCAAAAATCCAGGACTGCTTTTGGGTAGATGTGTGGTGCGCGGAATCGCACGTCGCTGATGGAAATGACCGGTCATGTCGGATGCAACCATGAACCAGACGGACATTCTCGCGCGAATGGACGACTCCGGGATCACCAGGCAACATTGGAAGATCATGTTCATCTCCGGCATGGGCTTCTTCACCGATGCCTACGACCTGTTCATCATCGGCGTGGTGATGTCGATTCTGAAGGACGAGTGGCATCCGTCTCCCTGGGCGGTGGGCCTCGTCACGTCGACCGCACTGCTGGCCGCGGCCTTCGGGGCGGTCATATTCGGCCGCGTCGCCGATATGCTGGGGCGCAAGCGGATCTACGGTTACGAAGTCCTGGTGCTCGCGGCCGGGGCCATCGCGTCGGCATTTTCGCCCGACATCTGGTGGCTTATCGGGTTCCGGATCATTCTTGGCGTCGGCATCGGCGGCGATTATCCGGTCAGCGCCACGCTGATGAGCGAATTTTCCGGCAAGAAGCACCGCGGCATGATGGTGTCGCTGGTCTTTGCGATGCAGGCCGCGGGCCTCATCGTCGGGCCGCTGCTGGCGGCGGTATTTCTGGCCTCCGGCTTGCCGAAGGACCTGGTGTGGCGGCTGTTGCTGGCGTTCGGTGCCATACCGGCGCTGGCCGTGTTCCAGATGCGGCGGCATATGGCGGAAAGCCCGCGCTAATTGCTGGCCGCCGGCCAACATGATGACGCCCACGCAGCGGCCGGTCACGTCCTCGGCGAACACCGCGGTGCTGCCGGCGACGGCAAGGCGGCAGACAAAACCTCCTTCACCGAAGGCTTTGTGGCGCTGACGCGGCGCCGTCATATGACAGTGAGGTTG
>Ga0182030_10003942_pt1 | contig 31677 bp, 24 predicted proteins | sample 812S3MmetaG_FD_121299 | JGI IMG/M metagenome (GOLD analysis project Ga0182030, IMG submission 121299) | Permafrost microbial communities from Stordalen Mire, Sweden - 812S3M metaG (Illumina Assembly) | ecosystem: Environmental > Terrestrial > Soil > Wetlands > Permafrost | place: Sweden... | reverse complement strand
GTCGGACCGCTGCGCGGTTTCCTGGCTGACGTGAGCGAGGTGGAACGATGCGGACATATGCTCGCGTGCGCGGCCGCACAGACCTACTTCACGTTGCCCATGGAGGGATACCCGGCCATTATCCATCACGTGGTGGAATCGGGCGCTCCCCTGGGTATCGTCCGGGAGCAGCCGGCCGCAACTGGGCACCAGGACTTTCGCGTCCTTGCGCGGCAGGTACCACTGCCCACCGACAACCCGGGCCCCACGGTCTACGATTCGGTCGAGCAGGACATTGACAACGCGCGCGTCCGTGTCGAGCGCCTCAAGCGCGAGGGGGCAGCGCCGGGCGAAATCCAACTGGCAACGCAGCACCTGCTGCGTCATCGCCTGCGGGTTGAGCGCAAACGATTGTATTCGACTCCGGAATTCCCGCTCGAGGTTGGCGCGTTATTGATCGGTAATAGTTGCTTCATCAGCCTGGCGTGCGAGCCCTACGCGGAGCTTGGTGTCGCCATCAAGCGCCGTTCACCCGCCGAGAAGACAATCTTCGCCGGCTATGAGGGTCCTGACGTCATTTATGTCGCGCCCTCCGAGTCCTACCGGGAGCCACGGCCGATGGAGGTCTACAACTCTCCGTTTGGACCTGGGGCAGCCGCGGTGCTGGTCGAGGCCGCGGTGTCCATGCTGCATGAGCTATACCTTTAGCGCGAGCGCTGCGCTCCTCTGCCAGCCGGCTGCGCTTCATTGACCCTGCCTCAGGCCCGTGGCAAAGTATGGAAACGTTTCCCCCAATGCCTTGGTGCACGCCAGGGAAGCAAAAACCATAAATCCACCACCACCGATGACGGATGCCATTGAGCGAATCGATGCCTGGGCGTGCAATGTGCCGCTGCCCGAGGCGCTTGACTTCGGCACCTTCTCGGTGACCTCGCGGCGCTACGTTGCGTTGCGCGTGCGCACTGTGGGTGGGCTCACGGCCGACGTGGTCGGGCACACCCGCGGCTCGCCGATTGACGTGGCAATCACCGACCTGCTCGGTCCGAAGTTCATCGGTTCGGACCCTGGCGACATCCCGGGCAGAGTCGAGGATTTTCGCCGGCTGACCATCGCCCTCGAACGCGACGGCGTGCTGGGTCGCGCCTGGTCACTGCTCGAGATTGCCATGCAGGGGCTGCGCGCCGCGGCGCAGGGAGTTCCTGTCTGGAGCCTGTTGGGCGGCAGCGCGCGCGAATTGCCTGTGCAACTGGTCGAAGGCTATGCGCTCGGCAAGGAAAGCGACGAGGCTTTTGCGCAGCGACTGATCACGCGCGCTCATGAAGGCTACGCGGCGCTCAAGGTGGAGGGCGCGCATTATCAGGATTGGAGAACCCTCGTACGACGCCTCGAGCTGACCCGGCGCCAGGCACCCGACTGCCGCCTGGTGGTGGATTTCGCCTGGTCGTGGCGCGCAGCGCGCGAGCATGTCGATGTGCTGGCAGCACTCGGTGAACTGGGTGTTGATTGGATTGAGGACGCGTTCCCCTTGCACGCAGTCGATCAGTATCTGCTCGCCGGAACGCTCACGCGCGCTACGATCGGATGCGGCGATGAGGCCACGCGGGCGGCGGATCTGATGGCCCTCGTGGAGGCTGGTGCATTGCAGGTCGTGCGGCTGGATGCAACAGCGCTCGGCGGGTTTTCGGCCGTACTTCCCCTGACGCAAACGCTGGCACACCACAAGCGCCGCGTGTCGTTCCACGATTTTCCGGAAATTCACCAGCATGCCGCGCTCGCCAGTACGGTCGTGGATCACATCGAAATGTTTCCCCGCGACCGGCCCTTCGACGTGCGACATCGTCTCACGCAGCGTTCTGCGCACGAGCGCGTCGCGCGCGGCAGGCTTCTACCGGAGCACGACAGCGGTCTGGGCATTGCCCTGGATCTCGATCAGGTCACCCGGCATGCGATCCGGCACAGTCATGTCGGCCACTGAGCCATCAATGACGGCAATTCTTTGGAGAGTATCCTGATGGAGAAGCGTGTCGTTGTCATCACCGGGGGCGCCTCGGGCATCGGCTGGGCCGCCGCTGAGGCCTTCCTCCACCGTGGCTGGTCAGTGATCATCGCCGACCGCGAGCTCGAACGCGTGCAGGAGCGCCTGCAAAATCGCGCCGCCGACATCGAGGCTGTAATGATCGATGTCACCTCACAGGAATCGGTCGAGCGCGTCTTTTCACAGCTATCGGAGCGGCGTGGCCGGCTTGATGCGCTCGTCAACAGTGCCGGCATTCAGCAGTGGACTTCGCTGGCACAACTGGACTGGCAGGCCTGGCATGCGGTGCAGGATGTCAATCTCAACGGTACGCTTCGCTGCCTGCAGGCCGCCGGCGCCAGGATGATCGCGCAGGGTCACGGCGCCATCGTCAATCTTTCCTCGGTGGCCGGCGTTCGCGGTGTGCCGAACCGCACGCCCTACGCGGCCTCGAAGGCAGGGGTCGAGGCGGTCACGCGAAGCGCCGCGGTGGAATGGGCGACGGCGGGGATTCGCGTCAACGCGGTGGCTCCCGGTTACGTCGAATCTGAGTTGGTCCAGGAATACGTGAAGACAGGGCGACTGGCGCTCGAACCCATTCTCGCCCGGATCCCCATGCGGCGGATGGCAAAACCTCACGAGGTGGCCGATCTGATCTGCTATCTGTGTTCGGAGGAATCCTCGTACATCACTGGACAGGTGATCGCCGTGGACGGCGGCTTTCTTGCCGACTACGGCGTGCCCGCAGCGGCACCGAGCGTCTCCCAGGCGAGCAACAATCCAACCAAGTGATCCAAGACATGGAACTGACGCTATGAACTTTCCAGACTCCGCGCGTGAACCTTTCTCCGGGCTGCCGCCGGGAGATGAGAGCGCCCTGCTGCTGACGATGTGTGTGATCCGCGAATTCGAAGTGGAAGTCCAGAAGCTGTTCGCGCAGGGACTGGTGCGCGCAACCACTCATCTTTGCCAGGGACAGGAAGCGGTGGCGACTGGCGCCTGCGCTGCCCTCAAAAGCGGCGATTCGATGACCTGCACCTACCGCGGACATGGCGCTGTGCTGGCCATGGGAGTGTCCTTGAGCCGTGCGCTCGGCGAGATCCTGGGGCGTGCCGGCGGACTGTGCGGCGGCAAGGGCGGCTCGATGCATCTGACAGACGTGTCGCGCGGTGCCATGGGCTCCAATGCCATCGTCGGTGCGCACCTGCCAATCGCCAACGGACTGGCCTTCGCGGCGCGCTATCGGCGCACGGACGCGGTTTCGCTCTGTTTCTTCGGCGATGGCGCCACCAACATCGGGGCTTTTCACGAATCGATGAATCTCGCCGGAATCTGGCGTCTGCCGGTGATCTTCGTCTGCGAAAACAATCTCTACGGCGAGTACTCTCCGGTCCGCTCCACCACGCCGGTCGCCCGTTTGTGCGACCGCGCCGCAAGCTACGGCATGCCTGGCACTCAGGTCGATGGCAACGATGTGCTTGCGGTGCGTGAAGCCGCCGCGCAAGCGGTACAGCGCGCGCGCAGCGGCGCTGGTCCGACCATGATTGAAGCCATGACGTATCGCTTCGTCGGACACTCACGATCAGACCCGGCGGCGTACCGCCCAGCGGGGGAACTGGAGCGCTGGATGGCGCGCGATCCGATCACGCTCAGCACCGAGCGCCTGCGCCTGACCGGCATGGCGGATTCAACCATCAAGGCGATTCGCGACGAAGCCACACGGCGTGTGTTGGCGGCCTCGCAGGAAGCGCGCAAATGGCCACCGCCTGCGCCAGAAGCACTGCACACACGGGTCTACGCATGAGCGAGCTCACCTATCGTCAGGCCATCAATCAGGCACTCGACGCGGAGCTCGCTGCCGACCCCGAGGTGTTCCTGCTCGGCGAAGACATAGGCGCCGGGGGCGGCGTATTTAAGGTGACTGACGGCCTGTTCACAAAATACGGCCCCGAGCGCGTCTTCGATACGCCCATTTCGGAACAGGCCATCGTGGGCTGCGCGTTGGGGGCGGCCATGCAGGGCCTCAGGCCTGTGGCCGAGATCATGTTTTCCGACTTCACGGCAGTGTGCTTCGATCAGATCGCCAATCAAATCGCGAAGTGTCGCTATATGAGCGATGGCCAGATCGCGCTGCCCTTGACGATCCGCATGGCCACCGGTGCCGGCAGCGGCTTTGGCGCCCAGCATTCCCAGTCGGCGGAGCAGTGGTTACTGAACGTGCCCGGCATCAAGGTGGTGGTGCCCTCCACGCCATCGGATGCGTACTGGATGCTGCGAGCGGCCATTCGCGATCCCGATCCGGTGCTCTACTTCGAGCACAAGGCGCTGTACGGTAAGAAGGGCGAGATCGCTGCGCACGAGAAGACGCCGGCGCTTGGATCTGTGAGCGTCGTGAAGCCGGGCACGGATCTCACCATTGTTGCCAGTCAACTCATGTTGCACTACGCATTCGAGGCAGCCGGAAGCCTTACCCCCAAGGGCATCTCCGCCGAAGTCCTCGATACGAGAGTGCTGCGGCCACTCGACATAACCGCGATCCGCGCAAGCGTACAACGCACCGGGCGGCTATTGATCGTCCAGGAGGCCCCGTCACTGGGCAGCTGGGGCGCCTCAGTCATCGCCGCGCTCGCGACCGAATCGCCCGCGCCGTGGCGACAACGCGTGGTGCTATTGAGCGGTGCGGACACACCGATTCCCTACGCGGCAGAGCTGGAATCAGCCTATCTGCCGAGCGTTCAGCGCATAGCAGATGCTGCCCATAATCTGATGCAAACCTCGGCCTGAGGGTGGACCCATGACCAACCAGCGTTCGGCAACCGTCGCGACTTCCCCCTCACCCCACGTTTCGGAGATGCGGATCGAGTCGATCGACATTACGGCGATTCGAGTGCCCCTGAAGCGGATCTATCGTGGCAGCTACTATCAGATGTCGCACCGCTCAACCCTGCTGTGTCGGATCACCATGCAGAACGGAATCGTGGGCGAAGCATGGGCCGGCGATGAAGATGCTGCGCTGCTCGAAATTGCGGCGATCGTGCAGCAGGAAATCGCGCCCAATCTGCTGGGACGGGACGGCTCAAAGGTGGAAAGCTGTTGGCAGGCCGCGCGACCTGCGACCTTCAATATTCTGCGCGACCGTCGGCTCGGTCTGGTGGCCTGCGCCTGCGTGGATACGGCGCTGTGGGACGCCTTGGGCAAATCGGCCGGACTGCCGTTGTGGAAGCTGTGGGGTGGTTTCAGGAACGCGCTGCCGATGATCGCGATCGGAGGCTACTATGACGACATCCCCATCGCGGATGAAATGGAACAACTTCGCAAGCTCGGCCTGGCCGGCATCAAATTCAAAGTTGGCGGCCGCTCACCCGCTGAGGACGCCGCTCGAGTGCTGACCGCACGTCGCGCCGCGGGCGCGGATTTCGTGATCTGCGTGGATGCCAACCAGGGCTACAGCTACCGGGAAGCGCGCGAATTCGTACGGCTTTCGACAGAGGCGGACATTTACTGGTTCGAAGAGCCATGCCATTGGGACAACGACAAAATTCACATGCGCGATCTGCGTGCCACTACCGGAATTCGCGTCTGCGCAGGCCAGTCGGAATTCTCGGCCACCGCCTGTCGTGAGTTGATGTCGATCGGCGCCATCGACGTGTGCAACTTCGATGCGTCCTGGTCCGGCGGCCCGACCGAATGGCGCCGGGCTGCCGCCGCTTCCATGACCTTTGGAATACAAATGGGACATCACGAGGAACCACAGGTCGCTTCCCATCTGCTTTGTTCTATTCCCAACGGCACCTTCGTTGAATGCTTCCATCCGGACCGCGACCCCATCTGGTGGAACCTGGTGGCCAACCGCCCAAATCTTATCAACGGCATGCTGACACTGCCCGACGGGCCTGGACTGGGATGGGAAATCGATCACGACTACGTTGCCCGCTACCGCGTGCCGCTTAGCGGCGGCTAGTCCAAGGAGCCTCGAAGAGTGACTCTCTTGATCGGGATGCCGACGCTATCGGCATCCATGGAAAACGGTACGGTGACAAAGTGGCGAGTCGCTGTTGGCGAGAGCATCCTCGCCGGCCAGATCATTGCTGAGATCGAAACCGATAAGGCCGTTCTGGAGTACGAGTCGCCCGAATCGGGAACAGTGCTACGCCTGCTGGCGGAGGCAGGCGGCGGGGCCATAGCCGTCGGGGCACCGATTCTGGAGTTGGCGGTGGCTGAGGACGGCCCCGTGACGATGCCAACGCAGTCTCCAGCCAGGGAGCCTGCCGCCAACGCGGCACCCGCAAGCGATCAGGCGCCCGCCCCTGCGACACCGGTTGCGAAATTCTCGCAGATGCGACGCCTGATCGCTGAAAGGGTCGCAGAGGCGAAAAGCACCATCCCCCACTTCTACGTGGCGCGAGAGATGCGCATGGATGCTGCCATGGCAGCCATCACTCGCCTGCGCCACGCAGCCACGACAGCGCCGATTTCGATCAACACCCTGATACTCAGCGCGCTCGCCAAAAGCCTGCAGCAGCATCCGGAACTGAACGTTGTATTCGCAGGGGACGGCACTCTGGCGCTACCGTCAATTGATATTGGCATTGCAATCGCCACATCGGAAGGAGTGTTCTTACCTGTGGTCAGACAGGCAGCAACCCGGACGCTCGCCGATATCCAATCGGAAATGACGCGCCTGCGCACCGCTGCCGAACGCCGCAGCCTGCAGGAGCATGAGTTCACTCAGACGGCGATGAGCCTCTCCAATCTCGGAATGCATGGCGTGGATTCTTTCGCCGCGATCATCAGTCGGCCGCAAGTCATGATGCTGGCAACGGGCCGTGTAGCGCAGCGCCCCGTGGTCGTGGACGGCGTCGTCTCACCAGGCTTCACCATGCACTGCGTGCTTTCGTGCGATCACCGCGTCATCGATGGTGTGCAGGCGGCGCGATTTCTTGCCACGTTCCAGGACTCACTGAACAGCAGCTAGCCGATCGCCGGAGGCGGCATCCATCCGCGGCCGGCCACAACTCGGTCCGAAGCGAAAGCTCACAGGCAGCACCTTGGTGCGCGGCGATGCTCCGCCAATCATCGACACGATCATCTCTGCACTCTCGCGTCCCAGCAGCAGCAGATCGCGCGTGATGACCGCCTGCTTTGGCTGCAGGGCATCCATCAAAGGCACCTCATCGCAGGTGACCATGGATACATCCTGGGGAATCCGCAGAGACAAGGCACGGATTGCACGCAATACACCGATAAGAATCTGGTTACTGCCGGCAATGATTGCAGTAGGCGCCGAGGGGTTGGTCAGCAATTCATGCGCACTCGCCTCTCCGTGCGCGTCGGCGTAGGATCCCGCCCGCATGAGACCCGCTATCGACAGCTTCCCACAGGCCTTCATGAACGCCTGGCTGCGCTCGCGGGTCGGTCGCGTCGATGGTGTGCCACCGATGAAGGCCACACGTCGATGCCCGAGCTGCGCCAGCGCCAAGACGGCATCCGTGATGCCCGCCTGATGATCGAACAGGACACGGCCGAAATTCGCCAGTCCCGGCAAATCACGATCGAGTATGACGGCCGGTGTCTTGATCGCAGTCAGCTGCGTGCGCGTCTCGCGATTGCTCTCATCGACCACCGAGACGAGCACGCCATCGACACGATGACGTTGCAGGGTCTCCAGCTGCGAGACTTCGTTCTGGGCCCCCTCGGCAGAATTGGCAATCAGCATTGCATAACCATGACTTTGCAACGACTGCCCTGCCCCAGTAATGATCTGCGCGAACGTAGGATTGGCGATATTGGCAACCACGCAACCGATGGTCGAGGTCGTGCCGCGTCGCAGGCTGCGCGCTACCGCGTCGGGGATGTAGCCCACTGCGCGCGCCGCCTCGAAGATGCGTGCCCGCGTTTCTGCGCTGACCGACTCGCCAGGCGAGAAGGCACGGGATACAGACGAGACCGCAACGCCTGCACGTTGAGCTACCGCCCGGATTCCCCGCAGTTTGCGTACATTACTGCTGCGCTTCTGCCGATCCTGCATGGCCTGCCTTATGCTCCTGGCGATGATTCGTGCCCGGGGTATGATTAGCTATGCTACTACACTTGATTGGGGCCAAATCGGCAGTGAAAGTGCTGCGGAATCGTTTCCGAATGGTCCCATGCCGTGCGTCACCGGTCAAGCGCATAGGATTGCTGTCATGACGCAATCAATCGTACGACGAGCGCGCCTGGGCTATCTGTCAGCTTTCTTTGGTGCCTACGATGATGTGATGGGATCGGACTTCCGGCGAACCCAGGCGCAGATCGTGGCCGAGAATCGGTCGGTGCTCGAGAACTCCTTTGAGGTCATCGATTTTGGAATGATTTCCAGCCCCGAGGAGGCACGAGCCGCCGCGAGCAAAATCGCGGCCGCCGCCATTGAAGTGCTGGTATATGCACCGGCGATGGTCGCTCCCCCAGCGTGGATCGAGATCGCACTGAGCGATCTATCCTGTCCGATCCTGATCTGGAGCGCCACCCGGCAAAATACTGTTCCTTCGCAGCTGGATCATTTGCAGGCGACGGTCCATACCTCGCTGGTCGGCGCAACGATGCTGGCGAATTGTCTGGTCAGAGGACAAAAGCGATTTGCCGTCGTCGACGCGGTACCGGGCAATCCGGCCGATGAGTCCAGACTCATCCGCTCCATCATGGCCGCGGTGGCCGCGCACCGGCTGACCAGCGCCGTGGCACTTCGCATCGGCGATCCGATCCCAGGCTACCGCGACGTGGAATCCACCCCCGAAGAACTCGCGACCCTGGGCGTGCGTGAGGTGGCCATTTCAGTCACCGAACTCGAAGCGGCGTTTGCGCGCATTGCGAGCTCCGATGTCGACGACGAACTCGCGAGGCTGCAGGCCCGCCCCGGGTGGCGTGCACCGCTGGCGGACGCTTCGGCGACCAGCGCCCGTCTCGCTCTGGCACTGCGTCGTCTGACTGCCGACCATCAGGCGACCCTCGGCACTGTGAACTGCCACAGTTCCTGGCTTCGGCAGAACCGGCAGATCGGCGTCGTAGCGTGCCTGGGTGTATCCCTGATGCACGAGGCCGGAATCCCCTTTTCTTGTACCGGCGATTTGCCCGCTGCCATGGCCGGATTGCTGGCGGCGACTTTGTCGGGGGCTTCCCTGTATTGCGAATTGTATGTGCGCGAACCAGCGAGCGATGAATTCCTGGTGGCCGCGGGTGGCGAAGGCGATCCTCGTTGGGCCGAAGGCGGGGTGACGGTGGTACCGAACCAGTACTATCCCGGCCACTGCGGAGCCGGGCTGGGGGTACGCTTCGCTCTACGGCATGGTCCGGCTACGCTTATCGCCATGTCGCCGACTTCGCACGCTTGGCGGATGATTTGGGCCAGCGGCGAGATAACGGGACGATCCTTTGACCGGCTGGACGGTCCGAATGGCATGTTCCGCTTCAACACACAGCCGGGTCATCTTGCCGCCGAGCATTGGATCGGCGCCGGGCCCACCCATCATCCCGCGCTGGCACGGGGTGTTCTGGACCTGGAGCTGCCATTGGTCGCCAGGCTCGCGAACCTTGAGAATTTCCGCATCTGAGTCTAGCGCTCATAGCGGTGCCTCAACGATGCGACCCTCACGGATCGCAATGATCAGCACCCCGGCCAGGACCAGCCCGCCACCGAGGATGCCCCGCCCCGTCAATCGATCCCCCAAGATCAGCACTCCCAACATGACCGATAATATCGGTGAGACCACATTCAGCGGCGCGAGCCTACTGATTGGGTGAGCACGCACCAGCGTGTAGAAGCCGCTGTGCGCGGTAAGATTGCCGATCAGCGCCGTGATCAATACCGCGCCCCAGCCATGCCAGTCCGCATGCGCCAGGGCCGCGGCCTGCCCGGATTCCAGCATCAGCGTCAGCGCCAGCATCAGTGGCAAGCCGCTCCATGCAATCAGGGCCTGCAGCTGCAACGGCCAGAGGCCCGCGGCGTGTCGCTTGACCATGATCAGCCCGAGCGCACCGATGCCCGAGGAGACGATGACCAGCGCGAGCCCCGCTCTATGATCGAACATGTGCGAATCGAAGCTGAAGATGCTCATCCCAAGCAGCGAAATGATGATTCCGGTCCAGCGGCGCCAATGCACTACCTCACCGAGCAACCAAATCGACAGCAGTGTCGTGAACGGCACGGTAAGCTGCGTGGCGATGGCCGCCGCCGATATGTCGCCCGAGTATTTGATGCCGGCGCTGAGCAAGGCGATCGGCAGTCCGCCCGACAACAGCGCAGCAGTCAGCAGATAGCGCATCTGGCCAGGATACCAGCGCAGGAATGGCATCAAGGGCGATGCGAACACGGCGAAACGCAGGGTGCTGAACAGCAAAGGTGGAAACTGATTGATCCCTACTTTGCTCGCTACCAGCGTGATGCTCCACAGGATGTTCAATCCCAGCATCATCAGCACCGGATGTCGCAGCAGCAGAGAGCTGCGATTACTCATCGCCCAACGGCCGCCGTGCCCAAAATCTTCGCTCAGCTCATGGCAGCGATGGCGGCGGAAGCCTCTTCGGTCATTTTCTGCAGTGAGTCGGGCTCGTATAGCGCAACGCGTACCTGGTACACGTCGCGTGCAAAGGCAGCGGGCTTGGGCAGATACGTCGTTGCGCCATCTGACAGATTGAGTACCGCAATGGCAGCATCCGGAAAAGCCTTGCGCAGTTCCTGCTGAAAGCGGCTGTAGGGCTCTGCCGGCGTGGAGACGATGAACGCGTCACCGAGTCGCCAGACCGTGAAGGGCATCTGTGCATGCGCATCGTCACCCGCCAGCTCGCGTCGACCCAGCGTGCGCTCGAGGCGCTCGATTTCATAGCGCTCAGTGGCCGTGGCCAGCTGCGCCCGAATCTCCCCTCGAGTGGGCATTTCCCGCACCTGCAGCGTTGCGCTGACGAGCTGGGCGGAAAGCTTCTCATTGAGCGAGTCCTTGGACACAAGGCGCCACACGCCCAGGGGCGTGCCCGACTCCTCGATGCCCATATACTGCAGCTGTTGCCCGGGCGGAAACATCGACGCCAGGACCGACAGGGCGGCGAATCCCAGCTCGCGGCCGTTCTGCTCCGCCGCGTCAACCTCTGTTTCGTAACTGCGTCGCGGGGTCATATCGCCCGACGCGCCGTGAAAGAACACGCACAACGCGCCACCGGTCTCCTGCTGCACCAGCTCGCGCATGGCACCGATGTAATCAGGCGAGAGCAGCCGATTACCACCCCCCAACGACACGGGATGACAGGCATAGTTGACGATGGTGGCGATGACCTTGCCGGTGCGCTCGGTCACACGGCCTACCAGCACCGTATCATCGGCGGCCTCGAGCAAATTCAACCCGCAGATATCCCGCCCCGTGCCCGCGTCGATCGCATCGCGATTGAACGCCAGCCCGCAACGCCCATACGCCCAGCTCAAGATCGCCTCACAGGCGCCGGCCTGCGCCTGTTCAATCAGTTCGCAGCACACCTGCGGAATCGACGCCAGATACGGCTCGATGAATTCACCGCCCGGTCGATCGAGGTGCCGCTCGGCCAGGAAAGGTGCGCTGTGAGAGTGCGACGGATGAAAGATCAGCTGCTCGCGTCGCAGTCCGAAGCGGGTCTGCACGATGGATCGAATCTTCTCAGCGGCGAGCGGCCAGAACACCAGCGCGTCAAGCGTAATCAGGACCATCTCGCTGTTACCCGCCAGGTCCCGGAACAGCAGGCAACTTGCCAATAGAGGTCGGTGAACGCCTTCGGCCACATCGTGGGTAGCACTGCCCCAAGTGCGCGAGTGGATGCCCAGCGGCGGGGTAATCTCGCGGCTTGCGACACCAATCTCGCCGTGGAACTCCGGATGCCTGAGACGATTGGTCACTTGTTCAGCAGACACGGAGTCCCCCAAAGTCGCTGACCAGGCGCGCGCGCTCGTCCGGCGATTACTGCAAACGTTTCCACAGCGTCGCATCAACCCGATGCCTCGTCAACATTTGATCCCCGGAGCCAGCGCCGCGGCGCCGCTCAGGCATCCGTTGCCACGGCGAGTCGGCGCGACTCAAGCGATGGCGGGATAACCAGCAGCAGGCCAACCAGGTAGCAGCAGCCAGCCAGCACGCCTACCGGCCCGTGTCCGGCCGATGCCACGAGAATTGCAGCCAAGGCCGGCCCCAGCGCGGCCCCACTGGTGGTCATCGTGCAGCCGATCAGATTGAGACGTCCGAGGGGGTCGTAGTGCGCGAGCAGTCCCATCTGATATGGCAGGCCATAGAACCAGGAGAGCGCGATCAGGCCGCAGGCCAGCGCGAACGCCGCCGGGGTAGTCCCAAATACCAGGAGCAGCGCGGCGAAGACAGACACGCCCAGCGACAGGACCTGCGGCCAGAGGCGCCCGAGCCGCATTCCCAGCCAGCTGGCCAGCATCGATCCAATGACACCCCAGGTGAGCATCGAGATGCCCAGCCATCGGCTGACGGACTTCGGGTCCATGCCAAGACCGACTCCGATCCTTTCCTGGAAGGCCCAAACCGCTCCGTGCCCGGTGTAGAGCAGCAGCATCATCAGCAGCACCATCACAACCTGCGGGGTGAGCAGCGCGCCGGATGCCTTCGCCGCGACTCCCTTCGCCGCTACTCGCGGCGGGCTCGCCGCCGTGGGGGCGGCTGCGGCTGGAATCCACGACAGCAGTGCCCCCGAAAGCGCAGCAATCGCCGCCAGGGTCATGAAAATCCCAGGCAGCTGCCATTTGGCCAGAATGAAAGGCGTAATGGGCATGAAGATGCCCGAATAGGCGATCGATACGGCATTGACGATGGCAAACAGGTGTTCCGGACGCTCCTGCGCCGCACCCGCCCGCAGGTACACCGAGAACACCATGGCGCTGCCGAGTCCCACGACGAACTGGACCGCGAGCATCGGGGCATAGGTATGGACCAAACACGCCATCAAATTCGCGGCCGCGATCGTGATCACTCCGGCGCTGGCCATCACCCGCGCTGGCAATCGATGCGCCAACCAGAACAGCACCACGAAACCGAGGCCCACGCCGGTCATCTCCAGCGCTGCAACGAAGCCCGCCTGGGACTCGGTGAACCCCAGCCTGTCGACCAGCGCGCCGACGATAACCGGCTGCACAGCCATGCAGCCGTTACCCACCACCGACAGCGCGTTGATGGCGATCAGCGGTTTGAGCTGCATGGCCTAAGCTGAGTCGATTCTCTCAGACGGTGTCCGTTGCGCCGCTCGAGCGGGCACCTCACGCCTGTTTGGCCCGCGCCGAGCTTGGCATGCCGATGGTGGTTGCATCGACGATGCTGCCATTCTCAATCTGGATACCGCTGCGCCGCAGCTGCTCGGTGACCTGCGAGGCAAGTTTCTTTTCGAGCCGTTTGCGTTGCAGGAGATCCCTAAATCGGCCGATCATCGCAGCATCTGGTGCAGCCTCGACCAGCAGATCGATGCGAGCGAAATCACGCATCGACGCAGAATCGTACAGTGATTCTTCCACCGCCAGATCGGATAGGTTGAACCATAACTGCAGAAAGTAGATACGAAGCATGCGCTCCAGCCAGCGCGGCGCGATCGAGTCGGCTGTACCCAGCTGCGCGCAGTAGGGCTGCACCTGCTGCGCCATGCGTGCCCACGGCACCATCCAATCCATATCGGCGAGAAACTGTGCCCGCCGTGTCATGCGCCCGTATCGTTCCAATCCGCTCAACCTGTACCGCTGCATGCTTATACGGAGCCGCTGTCTGTCGGAAAAGAAAGCAGGGCTTGCAGGATTTGCCGGGGACCGTTCGATTGCTGATACACGTGACATGCTGCGCCTCCAAAATGTAGGCCAAATGGGCGCTGTCTGACGCTGTGCTTTGCGTCTTTACGATGCACTCGAGTGTACTGCTGCACCATGTCGGATCCCATTCCGTGGTCGATAGACACTGTTGCGAGTTACCAACAATCCCGAGCCATAGCCCGCGCCCTGGGCCTTAGTCACGGCTAGACCGCATTGCGTCTCTCTCCGTGCGTATCTTCATTTTTGCGGAACCGATTCCGAACTTTTCTGCTTCACCGAAATGTTCTCACTGGAGAGCAGCATTACGCAAGCACTTTTGCGCCTACTCTGCGGATTGACGCGCCAAACACTCGGATGTGATACTGAGGAAACGTTTTCATTTCTGCTGCGGAGACAGTCCCTGCGCACCCGGAAAGCCCGGTGGACGCTGCGCTACACAGTCAGCATGAGCGTGTTCATCCCCCCACAGGCGCACTTCGGCACGTGTCAACGCCGAGCAACTCGGCCGCGTCAGAACCGGCCTGCGGGGTTCAGGAGGCAGCATGTCTTTGGCGGGTAGTGGCTGGTGCGATATCGATTTCGAAGCCGATGGCAAGCGCGTCGACCATCTTTTCATTCCCCACTCCGTCGACCGATCGGCCTACGGGAATGTGGGCATCCCGATCGTTGTGATCAAGAACGGGGACGGGCCGACGGTTCTGCTCACCGGCGGAACCCACGGCGACGAATTCGAAGGGCAGATCGTTGCCACGCGGGTAGCCCGCGCCGTCGAGCCCAGCGACATACACGGCCAGCTGATAGTCATTCCGTGCCTGAATTTTCCCGCCGCGACCAACGGCGCGCGGGTGTCGCCTGTGGATGGCGGCAATCTGAATCGCGCCTTCCCCGGTGACCCGCGCGGCGGAGTAACCCAGCAGATCGCGCATTATCTGCATACTGTGCTGATGCCGATGGCCGACGTCATGATCGACGTCCATTCAGGTGGCGCATCGCTCGAATATCTGCCCACCGCATTCACCAATCTTTCTGGCAAGAGTGAGCTCGACCGCGCCGCCGTCGAGGCGATGCGCGTATTCGGCGCTCCACTCTCAATGCTGTTTCAGGATGATAGTGAGGCCAGACGTGCCGTCAGCTCGGCGCACCTGAATGACTGTGTCTATTTGGCGAGCGAGATGGGCGGGGCCGGTACTGTCGGTGTCGATGCACTCGCCATAGCTCACGCGGGCACGGCGCGTCTGCTGCAGCACTTCGGGCTACTGCGAAGCATCGACGCCCTTGAGCCCATTCGGGATGCCGAGCGCACCCGCTTTGTCCAGGTTCCGAGCCGCGCTTATCAGGTGCGCGCTGCGGCAGTGGGGATCTTTGAACCTGTGTTCAGACTCGGTCAGCAGGTGAAAGTTGGCCAACTGGCCGGACTCACTTACAGTCAGTACGAGCCAACGCGTGAACCGAGCGCCAGCTATTTCCAAGCCGATGGCTTCGTGATCTGCCGCCGCCACCCCGGGCTCGTGCAACCTGGGGATTGTCTAGCGCACGTCGCGGTGGAATTCGACGTCAGCACTTATGAAGGAGCAAGCAAACATGCCGGCTGATTCGACTTCAACACTTTCCAACCCCGAGTTCCGCGGACGCATCGGCATCGCTCGAACGATCATCACACCACCCGTGGGCATCTATGCTCGCCTGTGGGGTAGCGCAATGCACGATGTGGCGGAAGGTGTACACCGGCCCTGCTTTGCCAGCTGCCTGGTGTTCCAGGACGACTCGGGAGGCAACGAGCTGGTGCTGCTGGCGCTTGACGCCTGCATCCTGGCGCAAGAGGAAGTGATGCGCATGAGCGCCGCGATCCAGACCGGATGCGACCTCGCGCCGGGACGATTGATCATTCATCCTTCGCACTCCCACAGTGTCCCTTCCTATGTCAGAAAGCATGCCGATCGTCCCGGTGGTCACCTGATTGCCCCTTATCTGGACGCTCTGCCCTTGCTTTGCCAAAAGCTCATCCGGGAGGCACGCTCAACGGCCACGCAATCCACATTGAGCTGGACCTATGGCCGTTGCAGCCTGGCCTACAATCGCGACTTCATAGATCCGGCAAATGGTCGGGAAGTGTGCGGGCTCAATCTGCTTGCGAAAGCCGACGACACACTGCTGGTCGGGCGCGTAACCGACCGCACAGGCAAGGTTACGGCCACCATAGTCAACTACGCCTGCCACCCGGTCTCGCTTGGAGGCGCCAATCGATTGATCTCGCCAGATTACGTCGGCGCGATGCGCGAGACCGTCGAAAAGCACACCGCAGGGGCCATCTGCGTTTTCTTACACGGACCGTCGGGCGATCTGACTCCCAGACGCAGTTACGAGGCGGACGTGGCGGCTCCCGAACAGAACGGTCGCGAGCTGGGTTACGCGGCGCTGTCCGCGCTGACCTCGATGTTCCCCCCCGGACAGCAGCTGCAGTACCAGGGCATCGAGGAATCGGGGACCGCCTTGGGCGTGTGGCGACTTGGCCCGAAGCCGAGCGTCAATACGGCTATCTCCGCTGAGCACATGACCACCAGGCTGCCGCTCAAGGAGATGCCGAGCCGTGCCGCCATCGAAGCACAGCTTTCGCACGCGACCGAGCGCTATGAAATCGAGAGGCTCGAGCGAACGCTCGGCCGGCGCGAGCTGGCCGGAGAGGGAACGCAGGGCGAGTTCTACCTCAACGTGTGGCGCCTGGGCGATGCGTTCCTCGTGCTGGTACCGGCTGAGGCGTACAGCCAGCTGCAACGCGAACTGCGCGCAAGTCATCCGGATGCCGCGGTGGCTGTATTGAACCTGGCAAGCGGCACCTATATGTACCTGCCCCCGCGGGCCTCTTACCAGCGACCGGATGTCTACCCGGTGCGCGTGGCACTTTACGAAGCAGGCTCGCTGGAGCAGATCGCAGCGCTGGCCACTGGTGCTATTGAGCGGTTACAGGCAGACAGGCGATGAATATTCATCCCCTGGCGAGCGCGCTGGTACCGGACCTGACCACCTGGCGTCGCACACTGCACGCGCATCCGGAACTCGGATTCGAAGAGAAGTGGACTTCCGACTTCGTCGCCGAAAAGCTATCCGGGTGGGGCATCCCGACCCAACGTAACTTCGGGGGCACCGGTGTGGTGGGTACTTTGATCGGCCAAGGCAAGGCACAAGGCGCCATCGGGCTACGGGCCGATCTTGACGCACTGCCGATCCAGGAACTCAACGGGTTCGCGCACGCCTCGCAACACGAGGGGCGCATGCACGCCTGCGGTCACGATGGGCATACCGCGATGTTATTGGGCGCTGCCTGTTGCCTGGTCCGCAATCCTCGTTTTTCCGGCACCGTGCATTTCATATTTCAGCCGGGAGAGGAAGGCTGCGGTGGCGCCGAGCGCATGGTCAAGGACGGCTTGTTCGAGCAGAACCCCTGTAATGCAGTCTATGGCTTGCACAATTGGCCAGCACTCAAATTTGGCATGATGGGATTACGTGTCGGACCGCTGATGGCCTCGATGGATCTGGTGGAGATCCTGGTCCACGGCCGGGGCGGCCACGGCGCCCTCCCCCACACGACGATTGACCCGATTGTGACATCAGCGCACATCGTGACGGCCCTGCAAACCCTGGTCAGCCGCTCCACGAAGCCTACGGAATCGGCCGTCGTCAGCATCACGTGTATACAAGGGGGCACAGCGCATAACGTCATCCCTGAAACCGTTCGCATGCTCGGCACCGTGCGCAGTTTCGCGCCGACCGTCCGGGACGCACTGGAAGCAGGCATCAGGCGGATCGCCGAAGGCGTGGCCCGCAGTTTCGGTGCATCTGCGACCGTGAACTACACGCGTCTGGCGCCCGCCGTCGTCAATTCGGCCGACGAGGCGCGTCTGGCAGCGCGCGCGGCCGCCGCGGTACTTGGGACAGATCAGGTGCTCGACCAGATGGAGCTGGTCACGGGATCTGAAGATTTCTCCTATCTGATCGCGGACCGCCCCGGTGCCTACGTGTTCCTTGGCCAGGCCGACGCCCCGAATCCGAGCATGATCCACAGCCCGACCTATGACTTCGACGACAAGCTGCTGCCGATCGGCGTCAGCTACTGGATCAACCTCGTCGAACAGGCGCTGCCGCTGTGTGCGCCGTGACTGGCATCGTTTCGAGCCCCCGGGGCAGCCTCGCCTTCAGCGGCGCCGTGGGTGCTACGGTTCCGGCTGCGCAGGTGGCCTCGGAGGACCGGCTCCTCGATGCAACGCGATTCCCGTCGGAGGGCTACTGGGCCTTCTGCCGATTCGAGAGCGACGCCATTCCGGCCGTGCGGCTGGGCTTTCAACGCGGCGGCTTCAATGCGGGACCGAATGCGTGCAGGCCCAACCCGTCTTATCTGCAACTGCATCTGGAAGTGATGACGCGCGAGGGTGCACTGCTCTGGCTGCCGTCTGGGGTGTATGCGGCCGAACGGGTTGAGTCGGCGCCAACCGAGTTCGATATCCGGCTCACGAACACCAACCATGAGATCTTCAGCTTCGCGGGCTGGCCGCTAATCCAATGCCGGTTCCGTTCCGACGACCACGACCTCGAAGTGGACCTGGAGTTCGATCTTGGCAGTGTGACGGTGCTACCCGACGGCATCCTGCCGCACTGCGTATTTGCCATGTTCGAGTCCATGGGCAGTGTTCAGGGCACCATTCGCTCAGGCGGGCGAGTCACTTCAGTGCGCGGCAAGGGATTCGTCGATCACACCCGCATCCTCGAGCGGCAAAACCCGGTACTGGCACGTCGAATGTCGCTGTATACGACCATGTACTTTGAGGATGGCAGCGGACTGTATGGATATCACGCCGTCGATGCGAACAATCAACCGATTGAAGGGTATTGCTTCGGGGTCTTTCTGACTCCGGAGGGACAAGGTCGATTTCTCACCGACGCCACCTTACTTCGTCTGGTGCTTGATGAGGATCGCATCGCTGAGAGCTGGCGGCTGCGGTATCGGTGCGATGATGGCTCCATCGAGCTGGAGATTAAGGCCAGGCCGCAGCCGATCCTGCGGTGTTGGGGATCGCCCAAAGCGCCTCAGCGACGCAGCCAATTCAGCATTCTGCCACTGGTGCTGGACGGACTGGCGCAATTCGTCGGCGCTGGCGGCACGACGCGGACGCTGCGGGGTATCGGTCTGTCCGAGTATTACGACAGCGAGCTGTGGCCGATCGATCCGATGGCGCGGTTGGATTGAGACGCGGCATGGCAACACCGGATCACGCAAAGCTCTTTATCCCGCTGCCCCCGAGCAACAGGCCCGCGGCCTGATCGGTGATGGATCGATGCAGGGCCACGAATTCGGGTTCGAGATCGGAAGTCGGACGTGGCTCGTGCTCGAAGCGGCAGACTACATCGCGACCCCGAACAAGGGTCGCAGAGTCTTTTCCATGCAGCTGGTATACCGAAGTGGGCAGATAGCGAATCGCGAACCCAATTCTGCGAGCCGGCGAATTGTTCGGCGGCGAGCCGTGGATGAGCCGGACATGATGCAGCGACATCTCGCCAGGCTCCAGTTCGAGCGTTACCGCCTGGAGCGAGTTAACCTCTACTTCCACCTCCTGGCCTCGAATCAGCAGATTATCTCTCGAGGGCCTGTCCGCGTGCGGCAACTGATCGCGCACATGGGTGCCGGGAATGACCTGCATGGCTCCACTGTCCGCGGTGCTGGCCGATAGAGCAATCCACGCGGTGACCGACTCCGGCCTCGATAATCCCCAATAAGTGGAATCCTGGTGCCAGGAGACAAATGCCCGGTCATTTGCTTCCTTGATGAAGAAGTTCGTTGTCCAGCAAAGTAGATCACCCCCATACAAATCCTCCACCGCATCCAGGATCCTCCGTTCGCGGATCAGATCATTGAGCCAGCTGAAAAGCAGGTGGCTCTTATGCCGCTGCACGCCGTGGAGCGGTCGTCCGCTCTTGGCTTCGAATGTCTCCAGGCGCGCCCGCAGCTCGGCCGCCTGCTCGGCAGCAATGACTCTGATGGGTGCGATGTAGCCCGATTGTTGGTATTGCTCTATTTGTTCCGCCGTCAACAACTTGAGCATGGGCGGCTCCTATATATTGCAACGTCACACCGAACATTGTATCAGCACTGATGACGCAACTCGGCACTGGGCCATTTTCATACATCGTCGAGCACGACTGGGGTCGACTGCCGGACGGGCTGCAGGTAGGCGATGTGGCCGGAATCGCCATCGACCGCAACGACAATGTCTATCTCTTCAATCGCGGCGACCACCCAATGATCGTGCTCGACCGGCACGGATCGATCATTCGCACCTGGGGCGAGGGGGTATTCACCCGGCCGCACGGCGTTCATATCGGCCACGATGGGTGCGTCTACTGCACCGATGATGGAGACCATACGGTACGCAAGTTCACGCTGACGGGTTTCGCTCTTTTGGAAATCGGCATCGCGGGGCGGCCTGCCGGCACCATGAGCGGTATTCCATTCAATCGCTGCACGCACACGGCGCTGGCACCTAATGGAGATATTTATGTCAGCGACGGCTACGGCAACGCACACGTTCACCTGTATTCCGCTCGCGGGCGGCATTTGCGCACCTGGGGTGACAGCGGATTTGAACCGGGTCACTTCAACCTTCCACACAATATCTGCTGTGATGCGGACGGTTGGGTCTATGTTGCGGATCGCGAAAACAACCGCGTGCAGATCTTCGATGATCGCGGACATTTCGAGACGCAATGGACCGGTCTGCAGCGCCCATGTGCCATGTGCATCGAGCCATGCGGGCAAGGCAATCTCTATATCGGTGAGCTGGCCCCCTTTCGCCCGTTCAATGAGCTGCACGCTGACCAGGGACCTCGTATCAGCGTCCTTGGACGTAACGGACACGTGGCCGCGAGGCTCGGAGGATGCAGACCCGGTCTGTCGCCGGCGGAGTTCTTCGCACCGCATGGTATTGCCGTGGATTCGCTCGGCAATATATTTCTTGGCGAGGTTACTGTTGCGACCTGGAGATATTACTTTCCAGATCAGCCCCTGCCGGCAAAAATAAGAACTTTTCGGAAACTGGTCAGGATGTCTGCGTCATCACCGTGAGACAATAGACTGCGCGCCGAATGTGCCCATCTGCCGGACGTTGCCCCCGACGAATTGCGTCTTGTAACGTTACACGCTATGGTATCTCCGCCACTTCATATTAGAGGCACCACCGGGTATTGCCTATGAGAATCGGCATTGATGTCGGCGGAACCTTTACCGACATCGTCGCCATCGCGGACGACGGCGAAGTCTCGATCAGGAAAGTGCCATCCACCGTGGATGACTATAGCCGCGCCATTGCCGAGGATTTGCCGGTCCTGTTCGAAGGCCGACATTGCACTGGCCGATCCGTCCGTGAGGTGTTGCACGCCACCACTGTGGCCACCAACGCCATACTTCAGCACATCGGCGCAAGGACCGCATTGATCACGACGCGGGGATTCCGCGATGTGCTCGAGCTTCGGCGCATGCGGATGCCCGAAATGTATAACTGGAATTGGGACAAACCCCCGGATCTGATCGAAAGGCACCTGCGCTTTGAGGTCACCGAGCGTATCGATGCCAAGGGACAAGTGGCTGTGGCTCTGGACCAGGCAGAGCTCAAGGCTGTCATCGAACGACTGACCACTGAAAAGGTCGAATCGATAGCCGTATGTCTGCTGAATTCATATGCCAATCCGGCGCACGAGCGCATGGTCGCAAACGCGCTAGCCGAGGCACTGCCGGGAGTGGCGATTTCAATCTCGAGCGAGATTCTGCGGGAAGTGAAGGAATACGAACGCACTGCAACGGTGGTCGTCAATGCTTACGTACTCCCTTTGGTTAAGCGCTACATCGACGGGCTGGCGAGGTCGCTAAGCACCATCGACATAGCAGCGCCGCTGATGATCATGCAATCCAATGGCGGCATGATGACGGCTGGGGCGTGCTCGACTCGACCGGCCTATATGATCGAGTCCGGTCCCGCGGCGGGCGTAATCGCGGCGCACGCCGTGGCCGTCGCGGAAAATGTGCCGGACATGATCACATTTGACATGGGAGGGACCACGGCAAAGGCCTCCATTATTGAAAATGGTCAAATGAGCAGTGCCTCCGAATACGAGGTGGGCTCCTCCCTTTCCGCAATCAGCCGACTGATCAAGGGCGGCGGTCATCTCATCCGGGTGCCCGCCATCGATATCGCTGAGGTGGGTGCTGGCGGTGGCAGCGTAGTCTGGTTGGATGCGGGCGGCGCCATGCAAATCGGGCCGATGAGTGCCGGAGCATCACCCGGACCGGTCTGCTATGGCCTCGGCGGAACACGAGTCACCACCACGGACGCCAACCTGGTTCTGGGATACATCAATCCAGCGGGCCTTGCCGGCGGCGGCTTGATGGTCAATCGCGCCGCCGCTCAGGAAGCCATCCGAACATTGGTCGCACGGCAATTTAACATGAGTGTCGAAGATGCCGCCTATGGCATCCATCTGCTCGCGAATTCGAACATGATGCGCGCGGTGCGAAGTGTGTCGACCGAAAGGGGACGGGATGTACGAAAGTTTTCGCTGCTGGCTTTCGGGGGCAACGGTCCCGTCCACGGCTGCCAGCTGGCCCGTTCCCTGGGAATGAAGGAAGTTATCGTACCCGCCAACCCCGGACTATTCAGCGCCATGGGATTACTGTCAGCCAAGGTCGAACATCACACCGTTGCGACATTCTTCCATCAGACTCGCGAGCTAAGCCTGGAGGCGCTGAATGTCGCCTATGGCACGCTCCAAACCGAAGTCACGGACCTGCTCAGGCGCGAAGGGTTTTCCGAACAGGAGATCAGAGTTACGCGGTTCGCCGACGTGCGTTATGCGGGTCAGTCCTTCGAGCTCACGGTGCCGGTGCAAGGTGGTCAACTCGACGCAGAGGCCGTGCGGGCAATCGAGCGCGCCTTTGCAGCGGAGCATAAGCGCACATACGGGCATCACGGCGACGACGGTGAGGCCTACGCGCTGACGAACTTGAGAGTTATTGGTGAGGTAGCAGGTGGACGTGAGGGCTTGGGAGCCCGTAAGTCGGCAAGCGTCGCCTCTCGCAGTGGCAGCCGTACCGCATATTTTGGCGCCGCCTACGGTTGGATCGAAACACCCGTCATTGGTCGGGGCGATCTATCGGCGAATGCCGCCCATGGGCCGCTGCTGATCGACGAGTACGATTCCACAACTGTCATTCCACCGCACTGCACAGCGAGATTGGATTCCCTGAATAACATCCGCATCAATATTCAAGGCGTATCATGAGTTCTGCGCAACGAGGTTCTGTTGATCCAATAACGCTGGGCCTGATTCGCAACTTTCTCAGTAGTGTCGCCGATGAAATGGCTAACACTATTATCCGTACGGCCTATTCGACCGTCGTGCGGGACTGCATGGACTTTTCCACCGGGCTGTGTGATCGACACGGCAATACAGTTGCTCAAGGACTGACCATACCTTTCCAACTCGGCGGCATACCGTTTGCCCTCGAGGCGACGCTGCGCAAGTACCGTGACAATATTCACCCCGGCGATATCTTTATAATCAACGACCCTTTCGAAGGGGGAATTCATATTCCAGATGTGTTTCTGTTCGAGCCGGTGTTTCATAAATCGCAGTTGATCGGCTTCTCTGCGGTGGTTTCACATCATCTCGACTTGGGAGGTCGCGTACCGGGCAGCGTAGCCTGTGACAACACGGAGATATTTCATGACGGCCTGAGGATTCCGCCGCTGAAACTCTATGAGCGGGGCGTCCCCAGCGAAGCCCTGTTCGGCATAATTGAAAAGAACATCCGGATTCCCATCATGACTTTGGGGGATATTCGCTCCAATCTTGCGGCGTGCCGCACGGGCGCCAGGGGGCTCATAGAGCTGGCCGAGCAATACAGCGTACCGACCCTGGAGACGTACTTTGACGAATTGCTGAACTACACCGAACGTTTGGCCAGAGCCGAAATCCGTGCGTGGCCTAACGGGGACTACCACTTTACTGACTACCTCGACAATGACGGCGTCGATCCGGACCCGATACCGTTGTCAGTCAAGCTGACGATTGCCGACGACTCGGTCGCAATAGACTTCGAAGGCACCTCGCCGCAGGTCCGAGGCGGAATCAACAGCCCCTGGGCATATACCGTGTCGTGCTGTGCTTACGCTGTGCGTAGTGTCATGCGAGGAGACATCCCTAACACTTCCGGATTACTGCGACCGCTGAATGTCATCGCAGCAGAAGGTCTTATCGTCAATCCAAGGATGCCAGCGGCTTCAGGCATGCGAGGTATCGTCGGTTTTCGACTGGCGGACGCATTATTGGGGGCTCTGGCTCAAGCGCTGCCGGACAGGGTGCCGGCTGCTGGCGAAGGAGGCAATTCGCTCGTGATCATCGGGGGTAGCAAGCCGGGCGGGTCGGAGCGCTTCATCATGTTCGACATGGTATGCGGTACCTGGGGCGCAAGACCGAGTAAGGACGGTAACGACGGACTAACGAACCCCGGCTCGGTGATTTCAAATATTCCAACGGAGCTGATGGAGCTTGACTATCCGATCCGTCTCAACCGGTACTCGCTGGAAAATGATTCGGGAGGAGCTGGGAAGTACAGAGGCGGTCTGGGAGTGACGCGTGAATGGGTCTATCTCGGGGATTGCCCGGCGAGCTTGAGTGCCAGGACTGACCGCCGCGATTTCCCTCCCTACGGCCTGGCAGGCGGCGGCAAGGGTGGCGCATCGAGCCTGATCGTGAATCCGGGGACTGTGCACGAGCGCATCCTCGAAACCAAGGTCACGACCACCCTTCAACCCGGCGACGTGCTGCGCCACACGCAGGCGGGGGGCGGCGGCTGGGGCGACCCGCACGAGCGCGACACCGCAGCCGTAATGCGAGATGTGCTCAATGAGAAAGTCTCGATCGAGAAAGCGCGAGAACTCTACGGCGTGGTTATAGACCGCGCTACGATGCGTATCAATGTGGCAGCGACGCTGGCCTGTCGGCAGCAAAAACATGCGCCAGCAGCCGGCACGGCCCGCGCGGCGCAAGCGGAGAGGTACGATGGCTGATCAAACCAGTACTCGATTGCGGCACCCGGAGTTTCGCGGCCGCATAGGCGTCGCCAGGGCTGAGGTCACCCCGCCGATCGGTATCTATTCCCGCACCTGGGGCAGCGCCAGGCACGATCAGGCGGAGGGCGTTCATCGCCCGCTGCTGGCCACCTGCCTCACGTTTCAAGACATCCACGGCGGCGACGAACTGATACTGATAACGCTCGACGTCATGATTTTCTGGCAGGACGAAGCCGATCGGATCCGCGCGGCCATTCTCCAGGAGCGCCGCCTCAAGCCTCATCAGCTCATCCTGCACCCCTCGCACTCGCACGGGACACCGTTCTACCTGCGACGGCAAATGGACCGGCCAGGCGGGGACCTGATAGCGCCGTATCTGTCATCGATTCCGACCCGTTGCTGCAGCCTCATCGACGAAGCCCGGGCATGCGCGCGCGATGCCATCCTCACATGGGCTTACGGCCGTTGTGGCCTGGCATTCAATCGCGATGCCGTTGATCCCGCTAGTGGTCGGGACATCTGCGGTCTCAATCTGGCGGTAGAAGCGGACCACACCGTGCTGGTTGGGCGCATTGCGGCCCCTGATGGTACGGTGCAGGCAACGATCGTCAACTACGCCTGCCACCCGGTCTCTCTCGGTGGCGGCAATCGTCTGCTCTCGCCGGACTACATCGGCGCCATGCGCGAAGTCGTGGAACAACAGACCGGGGGCGCAGTCTGCGTTTTCTTTCAGGGGGCCGCAGGGGATGTCACCCCTCGGCGTAGCTACGAGTCGGATGTTGAGGCCGCCGACCAAAATGGGCGCGAGCTCGGCTACGCAGCGCTCTCAACGCTGACGGCGATGTTCCCTCCCGGCCAACAGCTCGTATATCAGGGAATCGAGGAATCCGGGACCCCGCTCGGCATCTGGCGTCTTCGGCCCAAAGACAGCATCAGCACGCAGCTGTCAGCCGAGCGCATCACGTCGCGACTACCCATACGGGAAATGCCAGAGCGTGACGAACTCGAACAGCGACTTGCGCAGAGCCGCGATCGAGTGGAGATCGAGCGCCTGGAGCGAGCGCTCGATCGGCGCAAACTCGTGGGCGATGGCAAGGAAGGGGACTTGTCCTGTACCGTCTGGCGCCTGGGGGAGTCGTTCCTGGTTGCGACGCCGGCCGAACCGTACACGCAGTTCCAGATTGCGCTGCGACAGCAGTTTCCGGACGCGGCCGTGGCCGTGCTGATGGCGTCTGACGGCGCCAAGAACTACCTGCCTCTACCCGAGGCGTTCCAGCGCGATGTCTATCAGGTCCGGGTATCCCTCTATGAGGCCGGCGCGCTCGAGCAGGTCACCGCACAGGTCGCGCAGGTGATCGAAGCTGCGCGTGTGACCGCTTGATTGAAGCGGAGACGGTCGTGTACATGGCCTCCCTGCCACTCGACGCCAATGTACAGTCCCTGACTATACTTGCCACCAAGATGCCATTTATCGGACGCGGGTAGTTGTCTCAGGAGAGGACCGCGCCGCCGGCCCGGCGCCGCAGCACTCGGCCGGCAAAGCGCTGAGTGCGCAGACCCCCGTGCAGCGTCGGCACGCCATTGACGAGCACGTGACGCATGCCACTGGCGAGCTGATTGGGCTCGAAGGTGGTGGCTTGATCGCCAAACTCATCAGGATCGAACACAGCGATATCTGCATAAGCGCCCACCTTGAGGACGCCACGATCGGCGAGCCCAAGAACCGCTGCCGGTGCAGCGGTCAGCCGGTTGACGGCCTCCTCCGGGCGCAATAGCTTCCAATCCCGCACCAACCGACGCCAAAACCAGGCGGCCCACGAATAGGCACCATGAAACACGCTGCCGCCAAGTGGACCATCGGGCGCCAGCGTGGTGGCATCGGAGGCCGGCGTGCAGAGCGGATGCGCAAATGCCAGGCGCTGCGAGTACTCACTGTAGGCATGCAAGATCACCATGGGACGATGCAGCGAATCAGCCTCATCGGCGAGGATATCGAGCGCGCAGTCGTGCGGATGGCGACCGCGACGGCGGCCGATTTCTGCCAGTGTCAGGCGTGAGACATCCGACCGGCCGGGGATATCGAGCAGCTGAACCTGCTCCCAATTGCGCAGGCTCGCAATCAGGCTGTTGAAGTCTTTGATGCGCGCGCGCGCCGCGGGGTCCGCCAGATGTTGGCGCAGCCCCGCGGGGCCTGCCTGCAGGGACCAGGGGGGCAATAACGTGCTGAGCATGGTTGTGCCGTATAGGCGCGTGTGCATATCGAATGCAATCGCCTGGCCGGCATCACTTGCCGCCTCGACCAGCTCCAGACAGCGTCGACACTCCTCATCGCCTGATCGGGGCATCAGATGACTGACCTGCAGCCGCACGTCTGCGGTGCGCGCGATGTGGATGACCTCCTCGACCGCTGCCGGGGCGCCTTCGGCGCGGTTGCGCGTGTGCGTCGCGAAGAGACCACCCGCCGTGGCCGTCTCGCGCGCCAGCGCTAGGAGCTCAGCCTGGGCGCAGCCGATTTCCGCCGGGTACTCGAGCCCGACCGAGAAACCAATCGCTCCCTCGGCCAGCCCATCGCGCAGCCTCGATCGCATTTGCGCAATCTCGGCATCGCTCGCCGGCCGATCGGCAAGCCCGACGCAGCCCAGGCGCAGTTGTCCATTCGGCACCAGTGTCATGACATTGACCGCCGGGGCTGCGGCCTCGAGCTTCCCGAGGTACTCACCGACGCTGCTCCAATTGAGCGGCACGCTGGAGTCAAAACCGTAGATCGCGCCCGCCGCAAGCCTGGGGTCGCCGAGCGGTGCACAACCAAATCCGCAATTGCCGATCACCTCAGTGGTAACGCCTTGGGCGATGGCGCTCGCGGCGCGCGGGTCCACCAGCAGCGTATAGTCGGAATGGCTATGAATATCGATGAAACCCGGAGCCACGGCAAGACCGAGGGCATCGATTTCAACCACAGCCGGACTATGCACCGCACCGACTTCGACGATGCGTGCATCGGCAATAGCAATATCGCCCTGCCTCGGTGCAGCACCAGAGCCGTCGTAGACGGTCCCGCCTCGAATGATGAGATCATATGCCATGAAGGGCGGTCAGTAGCTGACGTGGGTGGCCAACACGAGGGGAGTGTACGACTTCCGTAACGCTACAATACAGCCTATGGGATGCCGCCGATCAACGTGGCAGCTCATCCGCACAGTGCTCAGCGCCGTCGAGCCGCCATCGTTGGCGGCGAACCAATACCCCACTCGCGTGCCCATGCCAGTGATTCGAGCGTAGTGGAGAGAGGAAAGTATTCGCATCCAACCCAGCCGTCGTATCCGAGGCGATCGAGCAATGCGAAGAGGTGCGGATAGTGAATTTCCCCGGCGCCCGGTTCATGTCTTCCCGGGGCGTTGGAGAATTGCACATGATCATAGCGGCCGAATAGACGCGTGGCGTGGCCGCTGAGATCGCCCTGGCTCATGTAGCAATGATAGAGATCGAGCTGCAGTCGGACGTTGGAGTGATCGATGCGATCGATGATACTGAGCGCGCAGTCCGTGTTTGCGAGCAAATAGCCGGGGACGTCCTGAGGGTTCAGCGGCTCAAGTAACAGGCAGACGCCGCGCTCGGCCGCATGCGGCGCAGCTCGTTTGAGATTGGCGATCAAGACCGCTTCCATGTCGTCGCGATTCATCGCGCCGACATGGCCGCAGACAACGCGGATGCGCGGGCACTTCAGCACACGCGCATAGTCGAGCGCTGTCTCGAAGGTGCGCCAGAAATCCTCCTCGCGTCCCGGGAGCGCAGCGACGCCTCGGTCGCCGGGGCGCGTGCCGAGCGGAGAATTGAAAAGTACCACTTGCAGTTGATGCAGCTGCAACTGCTCAGCGAGCAGTGCCGCACTCTCTAAAAATGGAATCTGCATTTCAACCGCCTGAAAGCCTGCCGCCGCCGCAGCACCGAAGCGCTGAAGGAAGGGTAGCTCGGTGAATAGCGTCGTTAGATTGGCTGCGAAACGGGGCATTCTGGTTTGGGCGTTCCGGTGGGTGGTGAGGTAAGAGCCCTGCGGATAGTACGCCGGAGGATTGGAGCTCGCTCGACAACACCCGGTCGGGGCCACGCCGGCTCTAGGCCACTGCTTGGTCGCTATTTGGATGCATGACGTCTCACGCCGGCGAATCCGCAGCGGACGGTATGGGTCACCGGCCGTTCGCTCATGGATAGCGGTCCGGGTGAGGAACGCAAATCTCGCGACATTGATCGAGACCTCCGGAGTCCTGGATGCAGGCGCGTTCGCAATAGTTTCTTGCGGCGCCGAAACGTTGCTGGTCAGCGTAGAACGACCATGCGAGGAGCAGAACAATCAGACACACAAGTACGGCTGCGAGGATCAACATGTACTTGACGGTTCGTCGCACGTGCTTCCCCTGGACTAACCAGCGAAGGCCATAGCCTGCCATATTCGGACCGCAATGCAGCCATGAAGACCTCCGTCACGACGTTTAGTGACAAAGAGGCCGGGTGCGGCACTCGCCGGCGCCGAACCGGCGCCGCATATTTAAGCGTGTGAGTCCAACTACCCCTATTAAATCAATAGGCTAAGTTTGTATGTTAAAGTGCTCCGCGCTATACGCTGCGCGCTCGTCACGGACCTCTTTTATTGAAGACCCCCACTGCCCTACAGCCCCTGATCGACGATGGCGTCATCGACGAGGTCATCCGCGCACTCAAGAGCGGCAAGGAAGCCACCGTTTACCTCGTACGCAGCGGCACACAGACTCGTTGTGCCAAGGTGTATCGCGATATGCGGCAGCGAAGCTTTCAGCGCCGTGCCCAATACCAGGAAGGCCGCAAGTTGCGCGGGAGCCGGCAGACCCGCGCCGTGAACAAGAACACTCGCTTCGGTCGCGGCGAACAGGAAGCGGCCTGGAAGAACGCGGAGGTCGACGCGCTGTATCGCCTGCAGGCCGCCGGCGTCCGTGTGCCGAAACCTTACGGGTATTTCAACGACGTGCTGTTGATGGAACTGGTGACCGATTCCGACGGGCAACCGGCGCCGCGGTTGGGCGAAATCGATCTGTCACCTGAAAAGGCGCGTGAGTATCACGAGTTTCTGATCCGGCAGATCGTGCGCATGCTGGACATTGGTCTCATCCATGGTGATCTGTCCGAGTTCAATGTGCTGGTGGACTCGGACGGTCCGGTCATCATCGACCTGCCCCAGGTGGTGAATGCAGCCGGCAATAACGGCGCGCTGGCCATGCTCGAGCGCGACGTCAACAACATTCGCGGCACCCTCGCCCGCTTTGCCCCCGAATTGCTCGCGACCGAGTTCGCGCGCGAGATGTGGGATGTCTACGAGCGAGGCGAGTTGACGGCAGACAGGCAGCTCACCGGACTATTCGCACGCGATGAGACGCTGGCAGATTCCGACAGTGTGTTGCTGGTGGTCAATGACGCGCGCGAAGAAGCGATTCAGCGCGCGTTGGCACGGGAAAGCTAGATACACGCGCCGGCGTCCCCTCCGCCCGGCAATGCAACTGCTCAATGGCATCAAGACCCCTCGCCATTCAAGGGTCCCAGATTTGAAGTGAGCTGTGTTTGGCGATCTGTTCGAAGGCGACGTCGGTCGTCAAAGACGGCACCCTATTCGGACGTTCTTCCGGATCGCTCAATCTCTTTAACGCCGAGACAGGGGCCGTCGAAGGACAGCTGGCTTCAGCGCTCGCCCCGGCGGTGACGCAAACTGCCGTCAGCGCGCTCAATGCGGGCACGTTATCATCGACACGTGTCAGCGACCAGGTGCAAACCTGGACCTTCAGCGGCGATGGTCATCTGGTGACCGCACCGGTCGTCGTGAACAACACGGTGTTCGTTGGCTCAAGCAGCGGCAACGTCTATGGACTCGATGTCGGAACCGGCTCTCAGATCTGGATAGGGGTATCCACGACTCCCATCAGCCCGGATAGCGAAACTGGCGGCCCGATGCCGCCCTCAGGACCGGCGGCAGGCGAAGATCTGCTGATATTTCCGACAGGAAATTCCATAGCAGCCTGGCAACTCCAATAGTGACTCGTATGGGACCCGGTGTCCGCGATGGCGCAAGGACGGAATTAGATCGCTTGAGAGGCGACTGGCGACGCTTCAACCGGAGATAAGGACGACGCCCTCACGCGGCTTTACATCCATCGACTGCCTTCAGCGAAGATTAATGTCTCCCGACCGCCCCGGAGATGACATAGGTAGTTTCAGCAATGCAGCAGACTCGGACGCCCGCATAGAATGGCGGGTCATCACATTGCAACAGTCATCTGGGCGGAGAAAGACGATTATGATCGACGTGGTAATTACCGCTGCACTGCGGACCGCGGTGGGCAAATTCAACGGCTCAATTGCAAAGGTCCCCGCCTCCGATCTGGGTGCGCAAATCATCAAGGCGCTGGTCACCCGTTCCGGCCTTGATCCCGCTCTGATATCTGAAGTCATCATGGGACAGGTGCTGACGGCGGGGATCGGCCAGAATGGAGCCCGCCAGGCGATGATCCGCGCTGGCGTGCCGGATACGGTACCGGCGATGACGATCGGGAAGGTTTGTGGCAGCGGCCTGAAAGCCACGCATCTTGCCGCTCAGGCCATTAAGTGCGGCGATGCCGAGATCATCATAGCCGGCGGTCAGGAGAACATGAGCGCATCGCCTCACCTGCTGCCGGGGTCTCGAGATGGCTTCCGCATGGGCGATGCCAAACTCGTCGATAGCATGATCGTCGATGGGCTCTGGGATG
>Ga0182030_10003941_pt1 | contig 31681 bp, 17 predicted proteins | sample 812S3MmetaG_FD_121299 | JGI IMG/M metagenome (GOLD analysis project Ga0182030, IMG submission 121299) | Permafrost microbial communities from Stordalen Mire, Sweden - 812S3M metaG (Illumina Assembly) | ecosystem: Environmental > Terrestrial > Soil > Wetlands > Permafrost | place: Sweden... | reverse complement strand
TGCTGCCGTACAATACGTCGGTGCCGCGGCGGGCCATGTGGTCGATCATGCGGAAGATGGCCTTCTCATTGCCGGGGATGATGCGCGAACTGAGCACCACGGTGTCGCCCTTTTCCACCGAAACGTGTTTGTGATTGTCGACTGCCACGCGGGAGAGCGCGGACATGGGTTCGCCTTGTGTGCCGGAGATGAGGAACGCCACTTTATTGGGGGCGAGGCCCATGGCGTCCTGCGGGCGCAGCAGAATGCCGTCGGGAATTTGCAGCAGGCCGAGCGAGTGAGCGATCTCGGTGACCGACACCATGCTGCGGCCGATGACGGCCACGCGGCGTCCGTATTCCTGCGCCAGGTCAAGCACCAGCTGGATACGGTGGATGGACGAGCTGAAGCACGAAACCACCACACGGTTCTCGGCGCGGTTGAAGATTTCCTCCATGCGGGGACGCACGGCGCGTTCCGATTCGGTGTAGCCGGGGCGGTCGGCGTTGGTGGAGTCGGAGAGCAGCAGCAGCACGCCCCGTTTGCCGTAGTCGGCGAGCGTGTGGAGATCGAAGAGCTCGTTATCGGTGGGGGTGGGATCGACCTTGAAATCGCCGGTGTGGATGATGACACCGAGGGGGGTGGTAATGGCCAGGGCGACGGCGCTGACGATGGAATGGGTGACGTGAATGAACTCGATTTTGAACGGGCCGATTTCGATGATCTGCTTAGGCTTTATGATGTGCAGCCGGGGCTCTTCTTCGAGGTCGTACTCTTCCATGCGGCGTTCTACCAAGGCCAGGGTGAAGGCTGTGCCGTAGACCGGGACGTTGATATCGCTGAGGAAGTAGGGGACGGCGCCGATGTGGTCCTCGTGCCCATGGGTAAGCACCAAGGCACGCACTTTCTCCTGGTTTTCCTTGAGGTAGGTGATGTCGGGCATCACCAGGTCGACGCCCAGGAGCTCGGCGTCGGGGAACATCATGCCGGAATCGACCACAATGATCTCGTCGGCGTAGCGGATGGCGGTCATGTTCATACCGAACTCGCCCAAGCCGCCTAGGGGGATTACCTGTAACTTCTGATCTGTCATCAAAACGTGTCTCAATTGATGGTAGCCGGTTCGGGAGGGGATTCACACTGGAGGGCCTAAAAAAGAAATGCTCACCCCGAGGGATGAGCATTCCGTGTCCCCCTGTTCTATCAGGGGTGATGTTCGATGGGAGAATCAGTTTCGACGGAATCGCAACCGTCAAAAACTTTGTAGTTGAATCTTATTTCCTAACGGCCCTGCGGTCAAGTGAAAATCGGGGCCAAATTTTTTGGCCGTAACCCACTCTCGGTGGGTCACTTGCGGGACCGGGCCATTTTGGCTCACTCGGCCAGGAACGCCAAAAGGCTGGTTTTCCACTGGAGGATTTCCGTCTAAAGTAAACAAAAACGGTGCTTTATGTAGCGACAGCCGAGCTCTCAGAGATGCAGAGTGATCATCGCATCGGCCTCTTCGCCATGGCGGGAAGCGCGGCGAAGGGCGCGAAATCCGCCCAAAGCGAAGCCCGAAACGAGTGCGAACGCGAGCAGTATCCCGATGAGAATGAAGGCGTTTATCACCAGATTGCCGATGTTGTCGCGCTGCGTGGGGACGTACTCGTCGGCAGTCACCTGGGCCTGATAGCGCACCTGGGAGAGAAGATTTTCTGCATAATCAGGGTCAGGCGGTGCCAGTACTACGGCAACCATCGGGCCGCTTCGTTTGGCTACCGCTCCGGTTAACTTCTGGAACTCGGCGACCTGTTGCATGGCGATTTTGGGGGTGGGGTAGTTGAAAATCGCCATGGTGGCATCGCCCTTAGGGCTGTGGAAAACTCCCGTTTGTGCCTCGGCTCCGAAATGGAAGGCAGCCAGGGAGGGGGAAATCCCCGGAGCGAACTTCTGCAGGGTAACGGGACCCAAAATATACCGTTCGCTATTGGCAACCAGACCGTCGGAAGGCAGATAGGTGGGCAGGATGGGGAGCACGGTGAAGTCGACGTTGTGAAGCGCGCCGAGGAGCGCGTCAATTTCCTCTTTGGCGGGCTTATACCCGGCGAATGAGAGGAGATAGTTCCCGTAGACCAGAAGCAGGCTGTCGGGCGTCTCAACGGCCTGTTTTGCCGCGGTAGAGGGCTTCGCAGCGGGGGGCCGCTGCCACTGGAAGGCGGCCATCGACCCGGTAGTGTCCTGGAGTTGCCAGGCGGTGGCGGTGAATTTGGCGGCGCCGGCGCCGTTCTGATAGACGGCGGTTTCGGAGTCCTTCAAGCCGTATTCGGTCCAGATCGGCTGGTCGGAAATGGTCGGTTTGGTGGCAGCGCCGCGCCGGTAGGCACCGATGGTGTCGGGCAGAATGGCGGCAGCGGCGAGGGAGGGCAGGAGGACGGCACTTACGAGAAACTTCATCACCCTCTATTAGACACCGGACCGGGGTGTTTTGGTTCCGGAACGTGTTGGTTAGTGGAAGGGTACCTCCACGCGGGTATTCGATCGCGAGGAGGCACTCTTTAGGGTGCCGCGCCGGAAATCCAGATGAGTATTCGTGGGGCAGACTTCAAGTCTGCGGAGGGCTTGAGCCCTCCCTGCCGCGAACGGTGTGAAACCTGCGACAGGCGGACTGAAGTCCGGGGTCCCCTCTGGGGGGGGCTGAAGCCTGCCCCACGGTGAAGCTCAAGTCCATCCGGATAATGAGTATTCTGCTTGACGCACTGCGGCTCGTCCACACAGAATGGGCGGCGCCAACACAAGACGTCGGGTTGGGTTCCAAGATTAGGACCGCCGAACCGAGCCAGCAGCAAGGGGATTGCGCCGTAAGAGTTCCGCCGCGGAGCCATTGCCATCCATTTCAAGGCGTGGTGACAGTCAGACTCAGCGCTGGTGCAGCGACTCCGCCTACGGTTACCACCACCTGTTGCGGACCGGCTGTAGCGTCCGCCGGTACGGTGAGGTCGATCTGGGTTACCCCCGCCAGACCGTACGGAATCGCCTGAAACAGCAGCTTCGCAGGGACGCCGCCGACGGTGACAGTTACCGCCTGCCGAGGCTGGGGATACGCCGCTACATTAGTGCTCGGTGCCGGCGTTGCTCCGGTGGCCAGGGTCGGCGTCACATCGCCTTCCCCAGTCATGAACAACAGCAGAACTTGTCCTGCCTTCGCGGAGACCACTTCACTGCCCGTAGAATTATCGATCGCCGAGGGAAACAGACCGGGAGCCACCATCGCAACGGGAAACGCAAACGTTGCGACCTGCCCATTATTGTCGATCGCCAGCACTGCTGTACCAGCTCCCGTCTCGTACGGAATTTGCACATTCACTTGCCCTGGGGATGCATAGTAAAGTGGTGCGCTCACGCCGTTGACCGTCGCAGACACGCCCGCTAGCGAGTAGGGAAGCGGCAGCCAGCTCGCAGCGAGAGCGGTCCCCGCGGGCGCCAGTCCCGTTCCGAAAACCGCCGCAATCATTCCCGGCGCGGCCGACAGCCCTCCGGAGAAGTTGTTCACCAGGCCTGCAATCGAAATGCTGGGCGATGCACCTACGGTCAGGGTCACAATCACGTTCGTCACTTGGACCTGCAGGGCAGTAGAAGCGATTGACAAAACAGCCGAGTATGCTCCAGGCGAGAGTCCTGCCGCCGATCCGACGACGGTGATTGTTCCCGCTCCCGTACCCGACATCGGTGACACCGTCAGCCATCGGGTGGCTTGATTCGCCGGACCGATCGTGACTGTCCACGCCGGCGAGCCGCTCCCGCTGAAGTTCAAGGGAATGGTCGCCGGAGCGACGGCGCCCGCGGAATCCGCACTCAGATTCACCACCATTCCACTCTGTGGCGATGAAAGTGCAACCGGTGTGCTGGCCTGAGCCGTCAGAGTCGCGCTGACGGTCGATGAGACGGAGGCTGCCAACCCGCCACTGTCGCTGATTCCCGTCAATTGGGTGACGGATGGCCCCGCGGCGGTGAAACATAAGGTCCCTTGCAGGAACCCGTACGGAGCGAGGCGGGTAGTACCAAAAATGCTTTGAATCTGCGGCGTAACGTCTGCACCATTTACTAACATCGACGAAAGGAGTGTAAGGAACCCGCCGGTCTCCTGGACGCCGATCTGTTGCGCCCATTGGCAGGCGGAAGGCGCCTGGGGATTCTGTGCCACCACCGGAGCCGCCGTTGTCAAGGCGATCCCTGGCTTGAACGGCGTCGTGGCACCCGGCAGAAAAGGAACGGTCACCTGTTGTGTCCATGTCTGCCCGCCTGCATCCTGCCCCGAAAAAACGAACTTCCGGTTCAAGGGCGCAGAAAGAGAGGTTGGGCTGAGGATCGCATACACGGTCCCGTTTGCCGGGATGTTTGTGCCGGTCCAGAATGCGAGGTTCTGCGAGACTCCGTCGATAGTGAAGTTCGTCAGTGTGGTTGCAACGCCGGCTCGTTCCACCAGAGCTACGGTGTACGGCCACTCTCCATGGCCGTCCTCCAACACGGGATTTGGCGTAACGAAGGGGACGATTATGGAACTCCCCGAATTCGGGTAAGTTATCGTTACTGTGGCCGTGCCCTGCGAGCCCTGAAAAACGGTGTCTCCACTATATATCGCCCGAACCGTGCCACTGCCCACCGACAGCAACGCCGCTGGCGCGCTGATGGTTGCCTTCCCCGTTCCGTCCAGCGCCGCACCGCCTAGCGGTAACTCGCCGGGCCCGCTAACTGTTGCGAGTGTTGCCGTGTCGAGCCCTGTCACCCCATCCAACGTGAAGGCGACGGATCCGGTCGGCGTCGACGCACCTGAGCTTTGTACCGTGGCCGTCAGTTGCACCGTACCCGTGGGGACGGCGGCGGCCGGATTGGCCGTCAGCGTAGTCGTAGTAGACGCCCCGTTATTCCAGTTCGAGGCCAAGAGGTTCAAGTCGATCGAACCCAATCCCGTCGCCAGATCGTAGCCCGGCCCGGCATCGTAGCCAATCATCCCGTCGATGCAACCGGAGGTACCCTGCACACAAGGCAACTTGTTGTTCCCGGCGGTAATATCGTGGAATGCCGCACTACCTGTTTGGGCGATGCGATATAACGCCGGATTGATGTTCCCGAGTCCTGGTGCAGTCAGGGTCCCTTTCGAAACCAGATACTGGTTCAACAGCGCAACCATCCCGGCAAACACCGGCGTCGACGCTGAAGTGCCGCCGGTGTCAGAGAAGGTCCCCATGGTCTGGAGAACGTATGGATCGTGAAACCCGGATGCCGCCAGCGCCACATCCGGCAGATCCCGTGCACCGTCATTGGGCACTCCTGCACCGACCTGCCAGGCGGGCTTCGGAAAGATTGCGCTCGGTCCACCGCCACCCGCAGCCAGTGGGATCGCCGCCGAATCGTTCCACGCGCTCTCGGGAATGTAAGACAAGGCCGAGCCACCGCTCGCGCTGTTGCGGATCCCCCAATACTTCCCTCCAGTGTCATTGAACTCGGTTCCACCCACGGCGGTGATCTCGGGGAAGCTCGCCGGCCAACTCGCCGTTAGCCCGGTAGACACCTGCGAATTAGGATTGAATCGATCGCAGGTAGCCGCGCCGCTATCTCCGGAAGCAGCCACCACCGTAATTCCCTGTGCGTTCGCCTGCTGGGCAACTGCCTCGAATGCGCTCGACTCCTCCAATTCGCATCTCCCATAGCTAACGCCGATTACCTCGCCGAGGTTCTGGTCGACCGCATACTGCAACGCTGTGTAGACGTCCTGCGAGTAGGCATAGATTATGCTCGCATCGGGCGCGATTGCCCCCGCCCATTCCAGGTCCAGATCTGCTTCGGTGAGCGCCCCCTGATTCACACCGGGACGCGGACCGAACAGCATCAACTTAGGATTGTTTACAGGAAGCAGGAAGTAGCCGCGGAATGTCGTAATGTCGTTGAGAAGCACGGCAGACTCGCCGACAACCACGATCGTCTGCCCGGCACCGGTAATTCCGGCGTTGTACAGCGGCTGGAGATCGTAGATTGTTGCCAGATCTCCCGGCGCCAGGTAGTGGTAGCCGTTGCTCGTGTAATGGGGAAGAATCGCGCTCGGTGACAGCATCGGCGCCGGTGGTTTCGGGCGGAAGTCGTTCAGCCCGCGGAACCCTGCCACCACCCCTCCAATGGCCTCCGGGACGGACGGCTCCCACGCGTTCGCCACGTGCATCTCCCCCCCGGCGAGGTAGCGATGAAATTCGGTGTGCAACGCCTTCCCGATCTGCCCCGCCGTCCCGCTGAACGTGATCCAGTGCCGGCCGCGTGCGACGTCGTTTACTCGCAGCCCCTGCGATTCCAGCCAGCCTCGCAGCTTCTGGATATCGCCTGCGCTCAGTCCGAACCGGTCCGCAAATTCGTCGGGCTTCATCCACTTTCGGTAGTTTGGCGAACCCGGCGTGCTCTGTTCCACCAGGAACGCCGGAAGCGACGGGTCGGGCCGCAGCAGCAGCGTAACGTAGTGGAGCTCCGTTTCGGCCCCCACCACTCCCTGATCGAAGCGAGCTTGCGCGGCCGGGTGCAGATTACCTTGGATCACCGTCATGCGGCCGTTGTCCACGGGCCGGGTGATACGGTCTCCCGCCCCATACGCTGCACCTGCGAAGGCTGCCAGGCAGAATGTGGTAATAATCCATTCGCGGCTTCCTAATAATGACAGTTCACGCCGTTTCATATATTTGACCGGTTTAACCTTTTCTGTATCAAGTGGGCTTACTGGTCCTAGTAACGCCTTTGTAGTCTGCCCTAGCCTGCCGGGTGCATCGGAACCAAGACTACAACCGAACCATAACCATCTCTGTAAATAAATGCAAATGGGCTCCCATGCGGAAAGGGTATATAGTACCGCTCCGCAAACCTGAAGTCTAACCGAAAGACCAATATTTCTCGGGATGCACAAATTTCTTCCGGATCGTCGCATGTAGGACGACAGCATAAGTGAAGCGGATGAATACCGGCGCCACCGAGGGAGTGGAGGCAATGATCCTCGTGTCCCCGCAGAGCGACGGCCACAAATCGATCCTCCCGGACAGTCGTTCTTTTCTGCTGCGTGAGCGGACAAGTTCCGTGAAGCTATTGCTTTTGTACGCGATCATTCTTAAGCTATCTCGGCCCAGACGGTATGCAAGCTTTTGTTTAGCCACCCTTACCTGATCTGCCGGACTGGTCCTGCCAAGGTGAGAGCGACGCCCCCCGCTCAGCGACCATCCGCCCCACCGGCTCGAGCGGCCGAAGGGCAGCGGAAAGCCCCGTAAGGGGGAGGTTCCGGAACGTGGTGGCTAGCTACTTTCCCACTTAAAATTGCCGCTCGGGACGAGGAGACGGCTCCCTCCGGTCGCAGCTCGGAGAAGCCCCGTTGATAGCACAGGACTTGTAGCGGCTCGCCCCGCACTGGAGACGAATTTTAAGTTGGAAAGTAGCTAGTGAAGCGCCAGCAGGCGAGCCGAGGCGATCTTCCAGTCGTCTCCCACCTTCTTCATGACAAACAGGATCGGCCTGTGCAGGAATGTGGCGTCTGTGCGCGTGCCATAGCCGTCGACCAGCGCGACCTCGGACGTAAGAAAGCGCATGGCGCCGGCCACGATCCGATAGCCGACGGGTTCGACGCCCGGGAAATTGAGGGTAGCCTCTCCCCAAGGTTCATGCGAAACGGTCACGCTGGGACGTGCGGAATCGCGGGGCGGCGGCGCGGCCATCAGCACAGCCATCGTTTCGCTGACAGCAGCGGGCGACTCGGTAACGTCGGCGATGCGCGGTGGAATCTCGTTCAGCGCGTCGATGGCGCGCGCGATGGCCGCACGGTCGGCCACTTCATCGGCGTAAGCGAAGGCGGCGAAGAGGAGCGGGAGGCACAGAATGGCTTTCATACTGGCGTAATGCCGTGAGGCGGGGGATCCTTGCGAGGTTACATGCAGGTGAGGTTGTTCTGGCGGAGACTTGCGGGGACCGATCTCCCAGAACTCCGTCCATCTGGCCCCTGGCCGGGCAGGCGACTTCTCCGGCTAAAGGTCAGGTCACACTTCCCAGATCGCTGTATCTGAGGATCTTGGGGATTGTCCCGGCAGTTCGAAGGGTCGTCGACAGACCGTCAACTTGGACTGGTAAAACGCTACAGACCATCCCGTTACAGCCGTGCGGAGCGCGAGGCGGCCAGTTAGCGGTTTTCACGCACAGTTTGCGGTGGAGCACGGAGCGCCTCACGAGGCGGGGAGCAAATGGGGCCGGATTGCGCGGTGAGTCTGGACGAGCGATAAGATGAGTCATGCCGCCCGAATTGCCCAAGATCCGACTCGTTAAACGCACAGCCCCCGCCCAAATTTACCTTGGGTGATCTTTACCACTTGACCAGTTCGACACGACGATTCTTCGCGCGGCCGTCCTCGTCGGCATTAGATGCCAGAGGTGCATATAGGCCGCAGCCGAAGGAATCCAGACGAGCGGAAGCAATGCTGTATTGCGAGGTCAATGCGCGGACAACGGCGGCGGCGCGGCGACGGCTCAGATCCAGGTTGTGGTCAGGAGTACCCTGATTATCTGTGTGCCCTACCACGTGAAGCCGGGCTTGCGGATCGGATGCAAGCAGGTGGCTGATTTCATCGAGCATGGCCTTCGAATCGGCGCGCAGCGTGTCCTTGTCGGTATCGAAGTTGATGCCGTAGAGCGCGATCTTGCCGGATTCCTTCAAGGCGCGAGCCATGTCGGCGGCATTGACGAACTCCATATTGTGCTCCAGTTTCTCCGGGGCCATTACCGCGATGTGAATCAGGGTGCGATCCTTTTTCACGACGCCCTGCAAACGGTCCGGGACGATGCCGTCCCTGTATGCCGTTATGAACACGAAATACCAAACCGGCTGTGCATCCTTGGACTTGCCCGTAAGCACGCGTTCCTGCGCCTCGTTATAAGTCAACATCTGCTTGAGGTCATCTTCGGCGTCCGCCCGGCCCAACGTCGGACCGAACCAGCCGGGCATATTAGCGCCCTTCTCATACATTGTGACCAGATTCATTCGTTGGAATTCGAGCTGATAATTGCGAAAGACTTCTGCTGGCGTGCGGCCCTCCGGTGCGACGTAGGTGTAGCGGCTTAGCAGTCCTTCCAGTTTCTGGCTCTTCTCATACGCGGGCGGGTCCTGGGACGTGGGCTTTCCCAGCGGCATGAGATACTCGTCGAATTTAGGACTGCGGTAGCCGATGATTTCACTGCCGGCATAGCGCTTCATGAGCGGCGGGTCCTGGGACCCGGGTAGGTCGGCGGCAATCGCCCGGAACACGAGGAAGAACAGCAAACCCTTCAATTTCATGTGCGCCTCCGCAATAGGAAAGTTATCATGTTCAGCCTGGGAACTTACGGAATTCCGCGAAGCGGCGTATCTTTTCGTACGTGCGAACCGCTTCGAAACCACAATGCCCGTTTCCGCCACTGTCGGCATCCATCGAGGCCAAGGTAACGCCAAAGCGCCATTCGGGCTGCCGGACTATCGGGCGGGAGCGCTCAAGGCTCCCAGGTTTTATAACTAATGATCAGAGTAAGTACGTCCGGCTGGTACGAATCCTTGGCATATAGGTCATCGTAGGAGAACTCGGCGATTGCTCCCTTGCTGGTTCTGGCACAAAGGTAGGAGCCCTTTTTCAAGCTGCCCAGACTGACTTGGCCGGCACTGAAGTTCGCAGCCAGGCAACCGTCATACCCAGCCGATTGAGTTCCCATCACGGCCAACATCGCGCCACCTATTGGCGTGAGGTAACGGGTGTGAGCGTCCGCGGCCTCGTACCAAAAATCGCCTTCGCGGGTGACTTGGCAGTCCTCGTCCAAACTCCATCGCCAAGTTTGGGGGATTTCCAGGCTCCCGTGGCAATGCAGTACGGGAATCGGCGACTTCGCGTGAGCCCCATCGGCTGCGAGGCCCGGCTCCATCTTGCGCAGGTCGGCCTTTCTTTGATTGCTCGCCTGGGTATCGGCCGGCGAGATGTGCAGGATGCGGTCGTAATCCTCAACTGCTTTGGCGTACTCTTTCTGCTTTTCCCGGAGATGGGCGCGGTTGAACAGCGCGCTCCAGCGTCTCTTGCTCCTCTGCAGCTTGTCCGTAGCGATCCTCTGGGCGCAAAATCCTCCCCCCATCCGTTCATGGAGCGAGGCCAGCAGACGATGCCATCGCCGCCTACAGCCACGCGATCCAACTCGACCCCAACCGCGCCGCCAGTTACGATAGCCGCGGGCTGGCCTACTCGAACTCCGGACGGCACGCGCCGTCACTCATTATAAGATAAAATCTCCGAAATAAGCCGTTGTTACAGCGGAGTAACGACCCACGTGCTACTTCCACTTCATCAGGCTCTTGGTCGTCTCGCTTGAATGCTGGCAGACCTAACCCGAGTTCGCGACGCTGTCGTGTGACAGCCAATCCTGGCTGCGGGCGGCCTTTCAGGCCGCCCGGCAGTGTGCTGGCGTGCGACCCCGTGAACCCGGATTTGGGATGGCGCGCTTCGGTATGCATTCTGTAATGTTAGTGGCAGGAAATTCCAGACCGTCAAAGCGCCAGCGGTCCTGGAACTCAGGGGTCAGGCTTTCCGGCGTATCGGGTGACAAAAAACTGCGTTGCGACCGTCCGGACAGCAGCAAAACTCTTGACAACAAAGGAGTCTAAGCGTACTCTGTAGATCCGACCTGTCGGAAAAGCACATCGGAGGTGCAATTAATGAAGAAGTTCATGCTCGTCGGAGCGATCCTGGCGCTGGGAAGTGTGGCCGCCTGGGCCGGAAGCATTTGTCCCGCTGGGAGCGGGTCAAATCCATTCACGCACAATCCAGACGGAGCTGCCACCGGCTGCAATGTGGTGATCACGATCAACTCGAATGGCTCGGTGAGCGTCGTAGTTACGGATCCCACTCCTTACGAAAATTCTGAAGATGTCCTGGTGGGCGTGCTGAACAGCAGCGGGACTGCCGTCTCAAGCCTGAACCTCACGGGTAGCAGCATTTTCGGTTTCGATGGGGATGGGATCTGCACATTCACATTTGTTGGAAGCAGTTACTGTACGGCCTCGCAAAAGGCAGGAACTGACCCGGGCGACTATGCGGGGCCCACGAGCACATTTACCAATATTGGGAACGGTGGCAATTCCGGCACGGTACTCTTCAGTCCGGCGATCGCGGCGGGTGGGACAACGTACTTCAGCCTGGAAGGGACACCGAGTGCGTCCCTGGTGGCCACGGTCGGCTCGTCGAGCCCAGCGGGAGTTCCAGCATTATCGACAGGGGGAATGGCTCTCCTGGTGACGATGCTTGTCGGGCTGTCCTTCTGGATGATGAAGAAACAGACTGCTTAAACTTGTTTTTAGCGACGCGCCAGCAGAGTCCGCGAGGTTCTGCTGGCGTGAGTTATTTTGTCACCCTGCCGGTCGACTGCCTGGACTGAATGGCCAAGGTCGAACGGCTGGCTGAAAGGCCGCCTGCAACCAGGATTGTCTGCCACACAAAATCAAGACAGCAGGAGTTCCAGGTCCTCCCTCTTCAAGTCCCGAATCAGACTGTTGTCCTCACTGAGGATGGCGTCGGCGAGATCCCTTTTCGTCTTTTGTAACTGCAGCACCTTCTCTTCTACCGTGTCGCGCGCGATGAGCCGGTAGGCGAAAACCGGGCGTGTCTGGCCGATGCGGTGGGCGCGGTCGACGGCCTGGGCTTCGACTGCGGGGTTCCACCAGGGGTCGAGCAGGAAGACGTATTCCGCGGCGGTCAGATTCAACCCCAGGCCGCCGGCTTTCAGGCTGATCAGGAACAGGCCGCAGGCCGGGTCGTTCTGGAAAGTCTCCACGTGAGCCTGGCGGTTGGTGGTGGCGCCATCGAGGTATTCGTAGCGGACGTTCTCCTGGTCCAGGCGCCGGCGCACGATGGCGAGCAGACTGGTGAACTGCGAAAAGACCAGAGCTTTGTGGCCTTCCTCGCGGATTTCGGCGAGCTGCGCCATCAAGACGTCGAGCTTGGCGCTGGGCTCGTCCACTCGCTTGGGATCGAGCAGTCCCGGGTGGCAGGCCGCCTGGCGCAAGCGCAGGAGCGCCTCCAGCACGTGCATCTTGGATTTCTTCAGCCCTTGGGTGCTCACGCGGTCGAGCAGGGACGCGCGATAGTGCCTGCGCAGTTCCTCGTAGTGCTTGCGCTGCGGGCCTTCGAGCTCGCAGAAGATGGTCTGTTCGGTCTTCTCCGGGAGTTCGCTCGCCACCTGTAGTTTGGTGCGGCGCAAAATGAAGGGGCGCAGCGCCTGGGCGAGCAACTGGCGGGCTTCCTCACTCGGATTGCGCGCCATTCCGCCGGACATCTGCAACAGGCGCGCTTCGCCGAGCATGCCGGGATTGAGAAATTCGAAGAGACTCCACAACTCGCCAAGGTGATTCTCGATGGGCGTGCCGCTGAGCGCCAGGCGATGCGCGCCGTGTAGCAGCCGCACGGCTTTGGCTGAGGCGGTGGAAGCGTTCTTGATGGCCTGGGCCTCGTCGAGCACCACGTAATCGAAAGCGATTTGCGAGAGTACCGGCGCATCGCGCAGCATGGTGCCGTAGGTGGTGAGCACCAGGTCGTGCAGCGGAATCTCGGTAGCGTCGCGGGCGATGCCGTGGTATTCGAGCACGCGGAGCCGCGGAGTAAAGCGCGTCGATTCCTCGCGCCAGTTGAACATGACCGATTTGGGGACCACCACCAGCGACGGCCCTTTGCCCTCGGCGCGCCGTGCTTCGAGTGTGGCCAATACCTGGGCGGTTTTGCCTACGCCCATATCGTCCGCCAGGCAGCCGCCGAATCCGAATTCGCGCAGGAACTGCATCCAACCGAGGCCTTCGAGCTGGTATTGACGCAGTTGCCCAACGAATCCCTCGGGCTGGGGGAGGGCCTCCACGCCGCGGAAAGTGCGCACCCGTTCGCGGATGCGGGCGAAGGCCTCGTCGAAGTCGACGTCGGGCTGCGCGGCCAGCAAGGCGTCCAGTAGGGCGGCCTGATTCTGGCGGAACCGCAGGTGGTCTTCGTTTTTCTCGCCCATGCCGGCGAGGGTGGCGAAGCGCTCGAGCCACTCCTCCGGCAGGAGTCCGAACGAGCCATCGCCCAGCACCACCATGGAATCGCCGCGGCGGACGGCGGCGAGCAAGGCGGGCAGGGAAGCGGTGGTGTCGCCGTATTCCACTTCGCCATGGAGTTCGAACCAGTCGATGCCCGATTTTACGGAGACTCGCGCGGCGCCGGGACTGCGGAAGAGTTTTCCCTCGGCTTCCACATGCCAGCCGGCGCCGATCAGCTCGCGTGCGGTGCGGGGAAGCGACCTGGTGTTGACCAGCCAGAGGTCGGGGCGATAGGGGTCGGTACGCATGCCGAGCTCGCTGAGCTTTTCGCGCGCGGCCTCTTCCACCTCTTTGTCGCGCACCATGTAGACGCGCTCGCGAGCGCGCCAGATGCCGCGGCTTTCGGACATGCCGTCCATCCAGCCCGTGCCGTAATCGAGCATGAATTGCGCCACGTGACGAGGTGTGACATCGGTGCGCTCCTGGCGGATTCGCAGGCCCAGGCGCGGCGCGGCTTTCTGTTCCTCGAAGCGCAACGCCTCATCGATCTCCATGGGGGGGACGGCCGGGAGTTCCAGCAATTTCGCCAGCACGGCGTCGCGGTCGCGGTCGGGGAAGGGGATGCGCTTTACGTCGCGCAATTGCGCTACCCAGCCGAACCCGCCGCCGGGCTCGAAGCGCGCGACTGTGCCGCGCGCCAGCATCAGGCCGTCTTCGAGCAGCAGCAGCGGCTCGTCGAGCTCCATACGCTCTTCGCCGCGGCGCAGGAAGCCGGCGATGGTCCATTGATCGCGATCGTCCTGGCGGAGTTCGAGCCAGGGACGCCACGGGTCGCCGGCATCCCAACTGACGGTTTCCAGGCGTCCGCTGATGTGCTCGCGGGAGTACAGGCGGCCGGCCGAAGCGATCGGCGGCAGCAGTTTCACGGCGAGAGGGAGGTTCAGGGTTTTGCGCGTGGCGCCGCTGGAATAAGACGAATAGGCGTAGAGATCCTGCGCGCCAAAAATGGTGCTGAGCACTTCCACGTCCACCGGGTCAGGGAGCGCGGCCGCCTGCTCCGCCGTGACGTGATAGTCCTTGGGTGGCGACCACTGGCCATCTTTCTTACGGGTGCGGGAGAAGACCTCGATGGCGATCTTGCCTTTGCCCTTCGAGGCGGACACATCGATGCAATAGAGGATTTCGGCGGGACGGGGGCGAGTCTTGCGTTGCGCGGTAGTTTTGAGGGTGCGCTCGATGTCGCTGAGATATTCCTGCCAGGCCGGCATGCGGACCGGCCGAACGGGCGGGAACTGGGGCAGCAGCCGGCTTGCCATCCCGGCAGCGTCGGGATCGCCGACAATGTCGGGATCGTCGAACTCGTCTCCCGTCTCTTTTTGCAGATAGAGGACTTGTCTGACGGCGGCGAGTGCGCCGCGGCGGTCGGCCTCCAGCATGGCGGTCCAGAGATGTTTGCACGGCCCATAGCTCTCGAAGGCGACGCAATCGCACCAGACTTCGAGGCCCATCTCGCTCTTGCTGATGCGGACGTCGTAAAGGTCACCGCCCTGCACCTGGGCGTGGAAATGATCGGGGCCGGAGCTTTCCACGTGGACCCGGCGGTTGGCGTAAATCGCCTGGCCTCGGGACCGCACATTCTTGTCGAACAGGTTGGCGGTCAGAGAGGTGAGGGACATGGTCGAGGGGGAACATTCCATTGTAACGGTACGGTTGATGGACATGCCGGAACCGCATCCACAAGGGTGCTGAACCGATCTGGGGGAACGGGAGTCCGCGAACCGCTCCTTGACGGTCGCGGCTGTGTAACTAATTGCAAACACGCGGGCACTCGTTACAGAGCCGCGACCGTCAGAGCGTATTCCGCGCCTGAGCCACGAAATCCCCAAAGCGGTTAAGCACCCAGCTCCCTTTGGTCGTGGCTCGTAAATGCAAGGGCGTCGATACCGGGCCGCGACCGGTGGGCGCGGTCGGCGGACGGGAAAGTTGCTACGCTCGACAGCAGAGTTCATTATGATTCGTACCTTACAACTGACTGTCGCGACGTTGGTCGCTCTGCTGGTAAGCGGCGACGCCCGCGCCCAGGGATCGCAGATTGTACTGGACCGGGATGGCGGCACGATCGTCCTGGAGCCCTACGCCCCCAACATCGTCCGGGTGACGTTGAGCCTTCTCAAGGAACCGGCAACGTCCGCGCCGGGCTACGGGTTCGTCGCCAACCCATCCGCTCAGGGTTGGACCCGGCAGCAGGATGGCGCCGGCGACGTCTACCGGTCGCAGCGCCTGGTAGTCACGGTGGCGGCCAACCGCCCGCATAAACCCATGGCGACCGAATTGGACATCGCCAAGTTCTTCAACGGGTCCGCCCCTCCCGCACACATCACCGTCACCACACCCGGCGGCAAGAAGCTGGCGGAAATGACCGACTGGTCGATGTCCGTGCCCAATCGCAAGGACGGCAACGCCAGCGTGTTGAATGACAAGCGTCCTTCGGATCCGCCGTTTTACCAGGTGGGCGCCACCTTCGTTTCGCCCGACGACGAACACTACTACGGCCTGGGTCAGAACCACGAGGGGTTTCTGGATCACCGCGGCCGCAGAATCGAATGTTGGCACAACTACACCGCGACCGCGGCCCCCAGCATCTGCGTGCCGTTTCTGGTAACCAACAAAGGCTACGGCATCGTCTGGGACAATCCGTCCAAGACCGTGATCGAGCCCGGCTTTAACGAGCAGACCCGCTGGACGTCCGAAGTGGGCGACCGGGTATCGTTCTTCGTGATCGCCGGCAACACCACCGACGAGATCTACGGCGGCTACCGGCAGCTTACCGGCACCACGCCGATGCTGCCGAAAGCCGCCTACGGATTCATTCAGTGCAAGCAGCGCTACAGTTCGCAGGATGAAGTGCTGGCGGTGGCCAAAGGCTATCGCGACCGGCATCTGCCGCTCGACGTGGTCGTGGTCGACTGGTTCTATTGGACCAAGATGGGACAGATCGACATGGATCCCGTGAAGTGGCCCGATCCGGCGGCGATGAACCACCAGCTTCACGACATGGGATTGCAGACCATGATCAGCGTGTGGCCGCGCTTTGTCCCCGAAGATCGCTATTACGGCCTGTTGCTGAAGAATGGCTGGCTGCTGCACCTCGCCGATGGAACGCCCATCAATGGGTTGCCCTACGACCGCGCCGGTTCCGACATCGACACCACCAACCCGGAAGCCGCCCGCTGGTATTGGGAGACCATCCGCGACAACATCCTGAGCAAGGGCTTCGACTCGCTCTGGTCGGATGAGACAGAACCGGATTTGCCCCCCAACGGCGGCTATTTCCATGTCGGCCCCGGTACGCGGTACTTCAACGTCTATCCGCTGTTTCACACGGCTGCGCTATACGACGGATTCCGCCGGGACACGAAGCAGCGCGCGCTGATTCTCTCGCGAGACTCCTATCTCGGCGCGCAACGCAACGGCACCATGTTCTGGTCGTCGGATATCTACCCCACGTGGGACACGCTCAAACGCCAAGTCCCCACCGGGCTCGATTTCACGGCATCCGGCATGGCGTACTGGAGCAACGACGTCGGCGGTTGGCAATATCTGCCGGCCGAGCATCGTCCCGCGCACCCTGCGCTGCTCGATGGTGCGGATGCGCGCGACAACATCGGCGGCTATGAGGACTATCCCGAGCTCTACACGCGCTGGTTCGAGTACGGGTCTTTCCTGCCCATTTTCCGCACCCACGGCAGCCGTTTGTACAACGAGGTGTGGAGCTATGGAAAGGCGGCTGAGCCGATTCTGGAGAAGTATCTGAAGCTGCGCTACCAGCTCATGCCCTATATCTATTCGCTGGGATACCGGACGTACGAATCCGGCGCGCCGTACATGCGGGCACTCTTCATGGACTTTCCGGACGACCCGAACGTGGCCGGCATGGGAGACGAGTACATGTTCGGTCCGGCATTTCTGGTGGCCCCAGTGACGGAACAAGGCGCCACCACTCGATCGGTCTACCTGCCGGCGGGCGCCGACTGGTACAACTATTGGACCAACCAGCGAATCCGCGGCGGCCAGACCATCGAAGTGAGCGCTCCCATCGACACGCTGCCGCTGTTTGTGCGGGCCGGGTCCATTGTGCCGCTCGGAGAGCCCGTGCAAAGCACTAATGAAACCCAGAAACTGGCTCGCGTGCGGGTGTATCGTGGCGCCGACGGCGAGTTCACGCTTTACGACGACGATGGCAAGACGTACGCCTATGAAGGCGGCGAGCGGAGAATCACGCGTCTGCACTGGAATAATGCGGCGGGCCGCCTGAGCCACGAAGGGTTCCCGGCATGGACCGGTCCCGACGCGGGAATCTTGGAAATTGTCGGACGGTGAAAAATGTCACCCGCCGCAGATATGACCCGCTGACTCTTAGGTAGGACATGCTTTAGCTTGTCCAAGGCGAGGCGAGCGCAGCGCGCACGCTCCTGTCACAGGTTGTAAAAACCCGGTTCCCCAATGCGGCCGGTTCGGACTCCCAAATCCGAAGGATTGGAGCGCTTGGTTAGTTGCTCCACGGCCAGACTGCAGAGCATTGAGTGAAACCCGTTGGCCGAATTGGCGGCAGCCATTCCACTGGCAGCGGCAGCGATCCAAGGAATGCTTTAGCGCGGGCGCGCCGAGGTGTACACTGGAGGTCGCAATTTCAGCAATCTCGGCCACATACGGCTGGAGGTAGCCAATGATTACTGCCCAGCAATTGCGTCTCGGAGCCGCCATCAGGTTCGAAGGGCAACCCTACAAAGTAATCTCCGTAGACTATCACCCCGGACAGGGAAGGATGGGAGGAGTGGCGCACGCACGCCTCCAGAATCTCGCCACCGGCACCTTTTGGGAGCACAGTTTCCGCTCGGAAATGAGGCTCGATGAAATCTCCCTCGAGAGACAAGTACTGGAGTTTCTGTATACCGATGCGGACCATTGCTATTTCATGGATCCGCTGACCTACGATCAGACGGCCGTCGAATTAAGGATCGTGGGAGAGCGGGCATCGTTCCTGGACGCTGGCATGAAACTGGCGGTCGAATTCGTGGAAGGCCGGCCGGTTAGCGTGCTGTTTCCGGATGTCCTGGAAGTGCAAATTGCCAACACGGCTCCGCCCACGCATCAGCAGGCGGACAGCGCGTTTAAGTCTGCCCGGCTGCCCAATGGAGTCGAGGTGATGGTGCCGCAGTTCGTGAAGACCGGCGACACGATCCGCCTGGATCTGCAGAATATGAGGTACATGGATCGCGCCAAGGCGGAGGCCAAAGGGAGAGTGTAGCGCTAGTCCACCGAAGTGGACCAGTCCGGGTGGGCCGGCTTCAGCGGGGATGCGCCCTACGGGCCGTCTCTAGCGCCAGAAACCGTGCTTCAGCCTGTGGGGCAGGCTTCAGCGGCGGAGGACTTCAGTCCGCCTGCCGCAGTTTTCGCAGCATGCGCGAGTGGCCGGCTGGAAAGCAAGGGTGAAGCCTGCCCACCACTTTTACTGGACCCACGTAGCGGTAACGTAGCCGATCGAGTAGCCGGGATTGAGCGTGACAGTCACCGTCGTAGTGGATGACGCGAGAGTTCCCGCCAGGGCCGGAGCGGTAATCGTTTGGTCCGGGAAGTTCTGGGTTGCGAAGCGGACTGTCGGGACCGTCCCTACCGGCACATTCGTGGCGTGAATGTTTACCGTGAGCGGCGAATTGGAGTTCAGGAGAACGTCGGGCACCGTGAAGCTCCCGGTCGGACTCGCCGGAACGGAAACTCCGCCAATGCTGGTCACCGCGAGAATAGGCTGGGTATTTGCTGCCGGGAGGAGCAACCCGACCGGGCTCGCCGTATAGAGATTGCCGCCCGTGTTCCCGGTGAAGGTGTAGTTGAAGGACTCTAGACGCACTACCCCCTTGGCGCCGCTGCCGGCAGTAGTGCAGATCGTTTGCTGCCCCCCGGCAGCCGTGATCGTTCCATTGCCGGCAATCAGCGGCGCGACCAGGCGAATTCCGCCGCCGGCCCCTCCACCCGAGGAAGCGGAGCTGGTATAGGTTCCGAGACCGCCATCCGCCGTGATCGTGCCGGTCACCGTGATGGACACCGAACTGGCGATGAGAAGAGCTCCTCCACCGGCGCCTCCATTAGCCGCGTTGCCCCCGCCGCCCGAGCCCCCAACCAAGGGGATCAGGAACGGGGTAGCCGACTGCCCACCACCACCGCCAGCGGTACCGCTGAAACAAGCCCCAGCGTTTATAGCGCCACCCAACGGGCCGAGCCCTGCCTGGGCCGTATTCCCTCCGAAAGCAGCCGAGCCCCCGCCGTAGCCGCCGGCGCCGGGGGTTGTAGGTCCGGTACGCTGCCCGGATGTTGCCGGCAGCACGCCTGCTTGACCGCTCAGATCGATGGTTCCCGCCACCGTCACCGCGCCTTGCGCCAGAAAATACAGTGGGGTTGAAAACACCGATCCCGACAATCTAAGCGTTGAGCCCGAAGCGATCTGGATGGTCTTGAAGTTGTATATGTTGCCGCCGCCTACGGGAGTTGCGGTGAAGGTTGTTACGCCCGCGGTGCTGACGATCAGGTCTCCGTCCGCGCCGGTCGAGCCGCTGGGAAACGACTGGGCGTGAAGGGCTGCTGCGATGCAGAAGGTCAGCAACGCCGGACCGGACAGGCGGAAAGTCCTGCCCAGGTTGATTATCAATTCATTGGTTGTTAGCTGCGTTGTTAGCTGCATAGATTGCTCCTTGCCTGCGCGGGGGCAGGTCTGCGACTGGGATCATATTCTGAATGCTTACCGGGGGTGTCGCGAAGTAACCCGGCGGGCGGCTCTCGGGAATGCTTTTGGGGTCCAGCGGGTCCGATCCGAGAGCCACCTCGAGACCGTCCGGGTAGCCGTCACCGTCCGAGTCGGCCAGAAATGGGCTGGTGCCGATAATCAGTTCGTCGTCATCGCAGAGCCCGTCGCCGTCCGAGTCCAGACAGACCGGCTTGCCGTCGATCCTGCGAGCTCCGCGGGCGAGGGCTTCCGCCAGAAATGCCGGGTCGACCGGCTTGAGAAATCTCAGGCTGGGCGAAAGGAGCGCGGACGGGAACGAGGCTCCCATGACACCGTTGAACATCGAGAACCTGAGACTGGCAGAGTAGTAGGTTTGCGGCGATGACGGCGCGGGAGAGAACGAATTCAGGATCGAGAGAGGAACGCTTTTCGCCACAATAGTTTGTGGCCCCGGTACGACGGGCGAGAAGCTGTTCTCAATGGAAACAGGGACGCTGCCGGCCACAACCGTCGCGGACCCCGGCACCACCGGCGAGTAGCTGTTCTCAATGGAAACGGGAACGCTGCCGATCAAGATCGTTACGGACCCCGGCACCACGGGCGAGAAGCTGTTCTCAATGGAAACGGGAACGCTGACGGTCGCGTAGGTGTGCGGATCGAGTGAGCAGAAACCAAGAACCCACACCGCTTCGATCTCGACGTCCACGACATTGACCACTTTGTCGCCGTTCAGATCGTCATTGGCCTGAGCCAAGCCCAGAGCTTCATTTATGAGGGTCTGGACGTCAGCGATACTCCCGCTGGTGTGCTGATTAATGTCGCACTTGCTGGATGAGGCTGGTTCGGCTCTGATAGCGGAACCAGTCGACACCAAAGCACACACCGCCCAAACAAGTGCCAAACGTGTCATCCGGAAAATAGCCCCTCCTCCTCGGCGCTAGCAATTTCAAGCGCTTGCAGAAGAATGCGGAATCCACCGGAAAATTTCGCAAGAAACTTTGGCCAATCTGGCGGAGGCCAGCAACTGTAGCCTCGTACTTCCGGCCCGATGGGGGCGCTGCGCCGGAGCGAATAGGCCAACTCGCAGGAGCTATGACGCATTCCGCCGTCACTTGACGCTACCTGTAGCGAGCAGCGGCTTACCAACCCCGGAGGACCGTCGTGAAGCTTCGATTCTTGCGCTATTGCCTTTTCTTGGCTCTTGGAATACCTGCGTCGGCCTTGTGGGCTCAGCATTCTAGCCGTACTGGAGCTTTCTTGAACCTCGAGAAGGCCCCAGCAGTGCACACGCGTTACTTTGGCGACTCGCTGGGCGCATCCGCCCAGCCGCTCTCGGTGGTGGCCGCCGATTTCGACGAAGACGGCATGCCGGACCTGGCGAGTGGCTATGCTACCGGCGTCGGCGCCGGCGCCATCGTCATTCGCCGCGGCAACGTCGACGCCCTCTGGCCGTACGGCGCCGCGCTGCGCCACGGCACGCCCCCGGCATTTCTGCCCGACGCGCGGGTGGTGGCCATTCCAGAGGAGCCGGATTTCCTGGGAGCCGGCGATTTCGACGCCGACGGCCATTGGGACCTGGTGGCGGCGCACCGCGGCTCGAGTGCGCTCTGGTTGCTGCGCGGCGATGGCCACGGCGGCTTCTACCCGGCGGAGCGCATCGCGCTGCCTAGCGCTGTGACGGCACTGGTGACCGGCGAATTGAACCGGCCTGACGGGCTCACCGATATCGCCGTGGCAGTGGCGGGTGGATCCGGCGGCGGCGCGCAGGTGCTGGTATTCGAAGGGCCCGGTGGCGCGCTGCGCGGCGAGCCGGAAGCCTTTCCGCTCCCCACGCCGGCTGCCTCGCTGGCGGTGGCCGATCTGGACGGCGACTGGTGGAACGACCTGGCCATCGGGGCCGGCAAAGAGCTGCTGATCGTGCACAGCCGCGACCGCAAGCTGTCGCTATCGAAGACGATCCGCAGCCAGGTGGCGCCGGCCACGGTCACGCGCCAGACTTTACCCTTCGCGATTCGATCGCTGGCCGCGGGCAGCTTCGCCGACAATCGATGGCTGCAGCTCGCCGCGCTCGGTGACGATGGCAAGGTGCACCTGCTGGAACACCCGGGCGCGCGCGAAATGCCGGCAACCAGCCTGGCGATCCCGGGACCGGACGGCGCCATGCACGTGGCCCCCGGTGCGCCTCCGCCGACTGCCGGTGCATTTCCGCCGGCCCCCGGTGCGCCTCCGCCGGCGGCCTCCGCAGCGCAGACCGCGCCGGCAGCCTCCGCAGCGCAGACCGCGCCGGCAGCCTCCGCAGCGCAGACCGCGCCGGCAGCCTCCGCAGCGCGGACCGCGCCGGCCGCCGCGAACCGCTCCGCCGAGTTGGTGCTGCGCGGCGAAATCCCGGTGCCCGGCCTGAGCTTGTCCGATGGCGCGCCGCCGCAACTGGTGACCGCCCGCGTGTCGGCGGGAGGCACTCACGATTTGATCGTGGTCCACGGGGCCGCTCACAAGTTGCACATCGTTTCCAAGGACAGGGAAAGCACATCGGCGTCCGTGCGCCTGGCCGCGTCGCTCGACACCGCGGGCGCGGCCATGGCCGTAATGCCCATGCGGCTCCATCCGCACCCGCTCCACGACCTGGTCGTGCTGGAAGCGGACCAGGCCGATCTGCAGGTACTGCACCCGCGCGACGCCATCGCCTTCGTCGTCACCAATACCAACGATAGCGGCCCGGGCTCCCTGCGCGAGGCCATCGACGGCTCTACGCAAACTCAGGCCGCGACCAGCATCACCTTCAAAATCCCCACCACCGATCCGAACCGCGATCCCAATACTGGCGTGTTCACCATCACTCCCATCGGAACACTGAACGGATACAACAACGTGACCAATGCCGAGCCGCTGCTGGGCGGGCCGGCGGTGACGCTCGACGGGTACACCCAGCCGGGCGCGAGCCCCAACACCCTGGCCAACGGCGACAATGCCGTCATTCTGATTCGCATCGATGGCGCCCAGGGCGGCGTGGGATCGGTCGGTCTGCAGACCTTTTCCGGCACCACCGACACCATCCGCGGGTTTCTGATCACCGGATTTAACCAACCCAAGGCGGTTAACGCGGGTACCGAAACCGGCGGGACCGGAATTGAACCGGATGGCGGCAACGGTATTATAGAAGGCAATTTTGTCGGCACGGACTCGACCGGCACCACTGCACTGATTAACCACAACGGCGTGATTGCCTTCGGCAGGGGGAACGGCAATACCATCGGCGGCACCACACCGCAGGCGCGCAATCTGGTCTCCGGCAACGGCTCGGGCGTCGCAGATGCGTTTAATTCAAATCCGAATACTTACCTGGTACAGGGTAACTATATCGGCACCGACGCGACCGGCACAAAAGACCTGGGAAACGGGCAGGGCGCGGGCGGCGCCGGCGTGAACACGGTGATTGGCGGGACCGTGGCGGGCGCGGGCAACGTCATCTCCGGCAATGACAGCTACAACGTCTATTCCATTACCATAGCCAGCAATACATTCGGCTCATCGTATATCGTCCAGGGAAACCTGATCGGCACCGACTACACCGGAAAGACAGCGCTCCCGGGTGTCTCAACCGGGGTGGAAATTGGCAGCTTCAACCACATTGGGAATCAGTACCCTACGGCGGTCGACAACACCATTGGCGGAACCACCACGACAGCGCGCAATATCATCTCCGGCAATCCCCTTGGCGGCATATTCATCTCGGATGGCGCGGACAGCACCCTGGTGCAGGGCAATTACATCGGTGTGGACGTGACCGGGGCGAAGGCTATGGGCAACGGCTCCTTCAACAATGGCGACGGCGTCTTCAACGGCACCACCGCCAACAGTCCGAACTCGACCCCTCCGGCGAATACTACCATCGGAGGCGAGGCCGTTGGCGCGGGGAACGTGATCTCGGCCAACTCGGGTAACGGTGTTCAGATTCTGGGCCTGGGCGGGGCCGTCAGGAGTTTATACTTCATCACGTCCGGCAACGCGGTGGAAGGGAATCTCATCGGCACCGATGCCAGCGGCGCCAATTCGATGCCCAACCTGGCGAACGGCATTTACGTGAATACCGGCGGGGGGCTCAACCTGATCGGCGACCCCAGCGACGCCAGCGGCAATATCATCGCGTTCAATGGCGGCGCGGGTGTGCTGGTAGATCCCGGAACGCCTTCGGCGCAGGCCGGCACGGGCAACAGCATTACCGGAAATACTATCTTCTCGAATGCCGGCGCGGGTGTGCGCATGCCCAGCGGGACGGGCAGCCCCATGAGGCGCAATTCCATTTACCTGAACGGCATACTGGGCATCGATACGGCCACCGCCGGCGTCAATGCCCCAAGCTCCTGTGGCACCGCCTCCACCGCCCCAACTCTGCTGCAAAACGCTCCCGTGCTTGCCGGCGCCACGGGGAGCACCGTCATTACAGCTACCGCCACCGACCCCAGCGGCAACACCTCGGAATTCTCCAAGTGCGCTCTGGTTACACTCACCAATAACGTGGTCACGGTCACCGGAACCCTGACCGCCACCGAACCCAACGCGGCATACACGGTCGAGCTGTTTCAGAACGATTCCTGCGACCTGTCCGGATACGGTGAAGGCAAGCACTACCTCACCACTCTCTCGCTGACCACCAGCTCCAGTTGCGCGGGCCCGATCTCCGTTCCGATCGATCTGTCCAAGGCCGACCTGAGCGTGACCCTCTCGCCCGATCCGGTGGGCAGGCAAAATGTGCCGTCGGGCTACTCCTACACCATGAGCAGCGTGGTGTCCAACCTGGGCGCGGCGAATGCCACCAATGTGGTCTACACCGCGACGCTGCCCAGCGGCTTCGCCTTCGCGGCCGCCACCACCACGAAAGGCTCGTGCACCAACGCCGGCGGCACGGTCACCTGCAATATCGGCAATTTAGCCAGCGGCGCCATCGTCAACCTCACCGTCAATGCGACCATCACCACCTCCACCGCCGGCAACCAGACCGCAACGGCCGGCGTTACGGCCACCCAGACCGATCCGAACTTAGCCAACAACACGGCTATTCTCACGGTGGGGGTGGCCATTCCATATCCGGGCATTTCGAGCTTCAATCCGGCGTACCTGGCAACCGGCAGTCCGGATTCCGCGCTCACTATCACCGGCTCCGGTTTCTATCCCGGCTCCGTGGTGACGTTCAACGGCGTGACTCTCACCAACGTCACGTTCGTGAACTCCACCACGTTGAACGTGGTAGTGCCCGCCGCATTGCTGGTGAGCTACGGCACCTTCCCGGTGGTGGTAGACAATGGATCCGGGCAAACCGCCAGCATGAACTTCTATGTGAGGACGGTCTGCGCGTTTACGCTTTCGCCGTCATCGGCCGGCGTGGGAGCCGCGGGGGCACAGAATCTCTCCTTCACGGTGACAGCGCCCGCCGGCTGCGTGTGGGAGACCCACAATCCGGGCTTCTACCCCTATACGGCCACGCCGACAAGCACCGCGACCGACGCGGGCGGCGACTTGATCGGAAGTGGGTCGGTCACCTACTCGGTGAACGCCAACACCGGCTCCCCATCCATCTACACCATCCAGATACTGCCCACCACTCCCGCGGCATGTCAATATCCTCATCCTGGCTGCGGGCCCGGGCTCGGGCAGGAAATGGACTTCACCATCTACCAGGGCGGCGCCATCGCCTGCACGTACTCTCTGTCCGCCAACTCGGTAAGTGTGCCGGCCGGGGGCGTGGTGGGGATCGGGTATAACGGGAACGCAACCGGCAGCGCTACCTTCTATGTGAATGTTTCGGATTCGAGCTGCATACCCAACGGGGCCACCACCGCATCCTGGATTACCCAGCAAGGCTCGGGAACCGGCAGCGATCAATGGGAAGAGAACTACAACGTGAGCGCCAACACCGGGGCGGCGCGTTCGGGAGCCATCGTGATGACTGGCCTGCAGTCGGTTACCGGGACCACGCCGAACATCGCCACTCTGAACTTCACCGTCAACCAGGCCGGCGCACCGGTGCCCTCGAAGTGCGACATCAACCATGACGGGTTGGTGAACGCGGCGGACGTACAGATGGGAATCAACGAGAGCTTGGGCACGACAAGGCCCAGCAACGATCTAAACCAGGATGGCGTAGTCAACGTGGTGGATGTCCAGATCGTGATCGGCGCCATCGTTGGATACAACTGCGCGGCGAAGTAGTGAGGGGCGCTAGCTCCATTGCGCGGATGGCCGGCTTGGCGGTACCCCTGGCGGGCGCTGGGACCAAGACCGCGGGGATTATCCGCCGCGGCCAGCCTCCGAACTCCTGATTCCGTGGAATGAGGATGGGCTGCCTCCGAACCAAACCAAACAAACATTATTGGCCACGGATTAACACGGATAAACACGTAGCCTCCGGAGCCGTTGCATTTTCGAATCAGTTGACCTATATTTGAGCCGGGCCATACAGAAAAGGCGGGTGACGGTCGTGCCGGTTCTGGAGTCAAAGTGGGATCGATCCGCGGTTCGAAGAATTCTGGTGGCGGCCGGCTTGGGGGCGATGCTCGGTTTCCAGAGCTGGAAGCTCCTGGAGTACGGTTTCGCCGCTCCTATTTCCTTGCCTGGCTCGGCGTGGATCTTCCTCAGCCATGTGGTGTTGGGCGTCAGCGTCGCCGTCACGGCTGGATTTTCACAATGGTGGAGGCGCGGGTGGATGCTCGGGCTGATTTTCAGCGTCCCGACCGCCTTGGGCATGCACGCGCTGGGGTCGCGCTGGGTGCCTTATGGTCTGGCTGTGGTTGCCAGCGGTCTGGTCACCGGCCTTCTGGTCGCCTTCCTGACAGATACGCTCGCTCCCTATGAGAAGACAGCCACCAGCCGGCGCTCTCTCCAACTGCACCGATCGAGCGAGTCGCCAAGGCCGAATTCCAGAGAATCCCAGATGGATGCCATCCGGCAGCGCCTGGCCGAAGAGAAGGTCTGCCTGGACGGCCTCGATTCCGAGCGCCAACGCCGAGGGGATTCTGGCCTCGGGAGGGCCACCGAGGACCGAGTGATTTGGCGCGAACTGCTGGAACTGGAGCTCCAGGCTATCGATGAGAAGAATCAGTCTCATTCGTAGCGTGGCTGGCAGTGCAGGGGCCCTCGTCGATGGCAAGCCCAAAGCCTTCCACGTACCGGCCAAATTGGTCGAGCAAGTGCGTCAACAGGTCGCCAAGCGCGATCGGCAGGCCAAGCCGTTTGCCGGCCAACCGCAGACAGGTGAGAAGTGGCTTTCTGTGAACCGGCGCGAGGGCCTCGACCGGCTCGATCTCCGCGATCGCCAGATCTTCGACAATCGAATCCGCCCGGAACCCGATGTCGATCCGAACCGTCCCGTAGGCCACTGGGATCGCCGCGCACATGAATAACCCCACAGCAACCGACGTGGCGCAGACTGAGAGCCACATCGCCACCTCCTGACAATCTGAAATTATTCTTGCGCGGCTGCTAAGCGAGCAAAGCATGGTAAAGCGATCGGGATTTCCGACGCAGTACACCAGCGGCGAGAGCTGCGCCCCCACCACCGCCGTGTGTCAGCCAATCGTGACAAGATTCCCTGCCACACGAAGCTCATAGTCCCCAAAATTCTATCAGCAATTTGCCCGTTCTCCACGTCTCTCACATATGCAACTTATGGAGGACTTATTCCATGATGCGCGGTATGCGATGCGTAGCATGCGGCGTTCCCCGGGGTTTACCGGGGTAGCGGTGCTGACCCTGGCACTCGGGATCGGCGCCAACACGGCGATTTTCAGCGTGCTCTACGGCGTCTGGCTCTCTCCGGCGAAGTATGCCCAGGCCGGCCGGCTGGCGGACTTCGCCACGCAACAATTGACCGGCCACCGGTTTCTGGGTGGCGCGTCCTGTCCGGACCTGGCCGACTGGAGAACGCAAGCCAACACCGTTGAGGCCTTCGGAGTCCACCGATACGTGCACGAGGTGAACGTCACGGGCAGCGAAGGCGCCGAGGAAGTGGTTGGCCACCGAGTCTCCGCAAACCTGTTCGGATTGCTGGGCGCCAACCCGGCGGTCGGGCGCCCCATCGAATCGGGGGCGGATCGCAGCACCGGGCCGCGCCAGGCTTTGATCGGCTACACGTGGTGGCAGCGGCGATTCGGGGGCGACCCTGCCGTGGTGGGAAGGCAGATCCAGGTGGACGATGAAGCCTACACCATCGCCGGCGTCATGCCGCGGGGATTCGAATTCCCGCCGATGGGGTCGGCGTCGTACCGGCCGGTAATCTGGATGTCTCTCAATCTGCCGGCGGAACAGGAGCGCGCCAGGGACCGGCATTCGCTGCAAGTGATCGCGCGCTTGAAGCCCGGAGTTTCCGTCCGCCAGACGCAGGCCGAGATGGACACCATCGCAGTGCGGCTGGCCCGCGCCTATCCGAAAGAAGATGGCGACTGGGCAATCCGGGTCGCTAGCCTCACCGATTCCAGGCAGTTGGAGGAGGTGCGGCCGGCGCTCCTGCTGGTGATGGCCGCGGCGTCCCTGGTGCTGCTGATCGCGTGCGCGAATATCGCCAACCTGCTGGTGGCGCGCGCGGCCGGGCGCGAGCGCGAGATGGCCATACGGCGGGCGCTCGGAGTGACGTGGCCGCGGCTGGCACGCCAACTTCTTACCGAGAGCGGAATGCTGGCGCTGGCCGGGGGCGCTGCCGGCGTGCTGTTGGCGCACGCAGCGCTGCCGCTTCTGAAGTCCGCACTGCCGGCGAGTATGCCGCGGGCCGACGAGATTCTACTCAACGGACCCGTGTTGTGGTTTGCTGCGGGCGTATCGCTGCTCACCGGGCTGCTGTTCGGGCTGATCCCAGCCGTGCGGCCGGGCAGCGGCAGAGCGGCCACCGCGCGTAACCGCGGCGCGCGCTTGCTGGTGACCGTCGAAATGGCCCTGGCGGTAGTGCTGTTGGCAGGCGCGGGACTGTTGATCGAAAGTTTGCGCCGCGCCCTGAACGTAGATCTTGGCTTTCAGAAGGAACAGGCGCTCACCGCGCGGCTGGGGTTGTCGAAGCGCCGCTATCCCGACGCCGCCCGGGTACGGGCGTTCCGCGAGGAGTTGCTCCGCAAGGTGGACGCCTTGCCCGGCGTGCAGTATGCCGGCACGGTATCGTCTCTTCCCATGGGACTCATCATGCAGGGAACGGAATTCGTGGTCGAGGGGCGGCCGGAGACGGAGCGGCAGAAGCCCTTTGCGGACTACTCGAATACCAGCACGGATTATCTGCGGGCGATGGCGATTCCGCTGGTGTCCGGCCGGTACTTCGCGGAGAGCGACGGTCCGGCGTCACAACCGGTGACCATCGTCAGCGAGTCGCTGGCACGTGCGTGGTGGCCGGGAACCGGGGCGCTGGGCAAACGAATCCAGTTCGACGAGACGTGGTTCACCATTGTGGGGATCGCCAAAGACGTTCGTCAATTGACCAATGGCGGAGCACCGGACGTGTCGCAGCGGGCCGTGGCGGGCCAGATCTACGCGCTGAACCATCAACTGCAGCCCAGCACCCAGGGCGGAGCGATGGGGAGGTTCAATGTGCTGGTGGTCCGAACGGCGACTGACGCCGGGGCGATGTCGGCGGCGGTGCGCCGGGCCGTGGCGGAGATCGACAAGGACCAGCCGGTGGTAGTGGCGGCCATGCAGAGCGTGGTGGATAGCAAGCTGGAGTCGCGGCGCCTCAACACCTTGCTGCTCGGATTATTCGCCGGGCTCGCCGTGACGCTGGCAGCCGTAGGAGTGTTCGGCGTGGCATCGTACGCGGTGGCGCGAAGGACGAAAGAAATCGGCATTCGCATGGCGCTGGGTGCCACCCCGGCCTCGGTGATGGGTATGGTGGTGAGCGAGACGCTGCTTCTGGCGGCCGTGGGAGCGGTGGCCGGCCTGGCTGGTACCGCGGGGACATCGCGGCTTCTGGCCAGGTTTCTGTATGGCGTGAGTCCCGTGGAACCGGCGATCGTGGCGGCCGGGGCGGTGTCGCTTATCGCGGTAGTGGTGGGGGCTGGGCTGATTCCGGCACGGGGGGCGATGCGCGTGGATCCGATAGTGGCATTGCGGAGGACTGACACGGCCCAAGGGCGGCGCCTTGGCGTTCTCGCCATAGACACCATCCGCGACTTCACCAGCTCGCCCATGGCCTTCTCAGAAACCGGCTCGGGACGTAGCGCAGGCACTCATGCCTGCAGCGCCGACACTCCTGTCGGCGTCTGCGGTAGGACATGCTTTAGCTTGTCCAGGCGAGCTGCGCTCGCCCACGCCGGGAGAGTCTCGGCGCCGGCAGGCAGAAGTGCCTGCGCCATGTCGGGAGGGAAGTCACAGTTCAGCTCTGCCACCGGAGAAGTCCGTACAACCTGTGACTGAAGAACGGGCGAGCGCTGCTCGCCTGGACAAGCTGAAGCATGTCCTACCGCAGAATCCGAAACATTCGCGAAGGTACTTTCGCACCTGAATCTCGTTAAACTGGGGCATGAATGCCTTCGAAGCCTCCTGGCGGGCCGCCGTCATCGGACGCTGGACGGCGCGCATCGCCGGTACGCTGCTGTTTCTCCTCTTCCTGGCCTTCGTCTTTGGCGAAGGCCCTCCGAATCTCTCGCGGCTCACCTTCGCCGAACGCTGGCAAGCGCTGAGTATCGCGGCCCTTTTCCTCGGCCTGCCGATCGCCTGGAAATGGGAGGGCCTTGGCGGCCTGATCGCCGTCGCCGGCTTCGGTCTCCTGTGCGCTCTCAGTGCGAGCAACCTGCAAAGGTGGGTCCTTCTCGTGCCAGCCCTGGTGGGTGCATTGCATGTCGCGAGTTGGGGACGGCTGCGAATGGGCGCCCCGGCAAGCCTCGTCCCCTGGCGCTTGCCCCATTCCGTCACGGCCTCTCTCCTCGTCGTGCTGACTGCCTTTCTTCTGCTGTGCGCCAATGAGATTTTCGGCCAGCCACCGCTGATGACCCCGACGCTCCACCCCGATCGCAGCCTCGTGGGCGTCTGGTACGGCACCGGGCCCAAGCCTGTCGAGTTTCTCATCCATTCCGACGGGTCGGTAACCGGCACTGTCGCGGAATTCGTCGTCGCCGGTGCCCACATTTTCTACGGCCGGAGTTGGTTCGGACAGCTGCTGCACATCAACTCGCCCTACCGGATTATGGGCCGGCTCTCCGGCGACCGCTTCGCTGCGCCCTTCGAATGCATCGACGACACCCTCGACGGCTCCTTATTCCTGCAGAATCGCCCCATGCGCCTGCTGTTGACCAGGCGAAAACCGTGATCCATCGCTTCGGTCCATTTCAGTACGACTCGGAACAGCGCCTCCTGTTTCGCGGCGGCGAGACGGTGCAGCTCGGACCCAAGGCCATCGACACCTTGCACGTCCTGATCGAGCGGCGCGGCCGCATCGTCGAGAAGGCCGAGCTCATGAAACTGGTCTGGCCGGATACCGTGGTGGAAGATGTCGGCCTCGCGCGGAATGTCTCGCTCCTCCGCAAGGCCCTCGGCGATGAGGGCGTGGAATCTTCGTACATCGAGACCATTCCGCGCCGGGGATACCGCTTCGCGGCAGCGGACGATCCGCAGCCGCAGCCGGTTGGCGCTGGCTTGGGTGACGGTGGCATGCGGGCAGGCTTCGCGGCAGAGGACGATCCGCAGCCGCAGCCGAAGCCCGCACCCAAGACCCGCCGGCGCTGGCTTCCGGCTGCCTGGCTCGCGGCCATGGTCGCTCTAGGCGGTCTGATCTACTGGCAGTTCTACGTGCCGTCACGATTCCTCAAGCACGGTCCCGGCATCGCCGCCCTGGCCGTGGTCCCCTTCGAGCCGCTTGCGGGGGACCTGCATCGTGCCGGCTTCGCCAGCGG
>Ga0182030_10003940_pt1 | contig 31688 bp, 23 predicted proteins | sample 812S3MmetaG_FD_121299 | JGI IMG/M metagenome (GOLD analysis project Ga0182030, IMG submission 121299) | Permafrost microbial communities from Stordalen Mire, Sweden - 812S3M metaG (Illumina Assembly) | ecosystem: Environmental > Terrestrial > Soil > Wetlands > Permafrost | place: Sweden... | reverse complement strand
TCATATTCAATACGCAGCTTCACGCGTCGTGCCGGATCGACCTCGATGACGTCGACAAATTCCCAGGGAATACTGCGGGCAGCCAACCTGCGCGAGAGCGTTTCGACCGTGGCGCGAGGCAGCAGCCCTTTAAAGATGCGCCGGAAGGCTCCGCGCAGGCCCACTTCCACCTCGGCCACACGCAGCAGGTGAACAGCTCCGCGCCCCATCCACTCCAGGTCGACGTCGTTGACGCGCACCACCTTCCGGCCATGAATATCGATGATCTGCCGATCAACAAGGTCCTGCTGGAGGTAGAGATAGTTCCCTTCGTCCTTGAGTGGAACGAGTGCGCCTGCGCTGCGCAGTTCAAGCGTGCCCGCAGGAGTTTCCATCACATCTTGCGATGGCACAAGGCTGAGACCGGCACGGGTCTTCAGCACTAGCCCTGCCACCTTGCCCGCCTCGGGCCCCGTGACGACAGCAATATCTTTCAGGCGTCCGCGAAGATGCCCCTGTGCATCCGTCACCGGCGTTCCCAGAAGCGCGGTAAGACTCACGCGCGCGGTCGATCCTGGCTGCATGAAGTGAGTCTACCGCCTTCCGCCCCGCACGCGCTGTATCCGCTTGCGCCATGCGCATCGCGAGCCTGGCCGCCGCGGCGATCTCTACCTTTTCGCACCTGCATCAAGGGCTTAGCCGTGCGATTCCGAAGCCTTCCCGCTTGACACATTTACTTTTAGCAACGAAACTTCGAGCAAGGTTGCTGTCGCGCGAATGTATCCTCCCCGCCCTCGCGCTCATCCTAGAGGTGGAATCAGGCCCGGTGAATGCGCCCAAGGAAGGACGGATGAGCTTCTCGCTGAGTTCCACCATGGAAAGCGTCAGCACAGTGGAGGCTGCCGCAGATAAACTGGCCGAAGAGGCGGGCCTCGACGAAGACGAGCGCTTCCACTTCGCCATGGCTGTGCGCGAGGCCGCCGTCAACGCCGTGCTCCACGGAAACGAATACGATCCAGCCAAGGAGATTGCGGTGAGCCTTGAGAACACAGGCAAGTCGCTGGTCATTAAGGTTGCCGATCAGGGCAAGGGCCTAGACCCCGACACCCTTCCCGATCCGCTTGCTCCGGAAAACTTGTTGCGCGGCACGGGCCGCGGCATCTTTCTCATCCGGTCCTTCATGGACGAGTTACACTTTCGACAGTTGCATCCCGGAACCGAATTGACGCTTGTAAAGCATTTGGCGCCGGCGGCCGATTCAACCGAGGGTTCTGCGCCGCGCCCTGAGCCGGCTTAGAGGGCACTTCAGGCGGTGGGTCTGTTGCCACTCCGGCCGGTAAAAGTGCTATAACCGATACACCTAATAAGGAGGAAATTCTCGTGGCTCTAACTATTGCTTCCCGTGAAGTGGATGGCGTAACTGTTCTGGACCTCAGCGGGCGGATTACTCTGGGCGAAGGCAGTGTGCAACTCCGCGATGCAATTCGCGACCTCATCAGTAAAGGCTCCAAGAACATCCTGGTGAACCTTGGCGACGTGAACTACATCGATAGCTCGGGATTGGGCGAGTTGGTCAGCGCCTTCACCACCTCGAAGAATCAGGGCGCTTCCCTGAAGCTTCTGAAACTGACCAAGAAAGTCCACGACTTGCTGCAGCTCACCAAGCTCTACACCGTCTTCGACATTTATGATGACGAGGCAAGCGCCATCGCGTCCTACAAGTAGACCCACAAGATTCATCCGGGACACATGCGGAAAAGGCCATCCGCTTGAGGATGGCCTTTTCGTCTCGTCCTTCGGTTTTCAACTCAGAACTTCACGCCCGGCACCGTACGCGCGCTTTCGCTGGCGGTGAAAAACGCCGTGTTCTCCTTGTATCCGGCCATTCCCGCCCAAATGCTGTTGGGGAACTGCAGCACGAACGTGTTGTAGTCCTTCAACGTGTCGTTATAGCGCTTGCGCGCCACGCTGATGCGGTTTTCTGTGCCCGCCAGCTCATCCTGCAAACGCATGAACTGGTCGCTGGAACGCAATTGCGGGTAGTTTTCCGTGAGCAGCAGGAGTCGACCCAATGCTCCATCGAGCTGGCCATTGGCGGCAATCTTTGCAGCCGGGCCCTGGGCATTCAGCATGCCGGCCCGCGCATTGGCGATATCGCCAAACACCGTGCTCTCTTCCTTGGTGAAGCCCTTGACGGTTTCAACCAGGTTGGGAATCAAATCGGCGCGGCGCTCAAGCTGCACGTCCACCTCAGACCAGGCGGCCTTCACCGCTTCATCCTTGGCGACCATCTGGTTTTTCGCGCTCACGTAACTGCCGAATACCATGAAAAGCGCCAGGATCAAGACAGCCACAACGCCCAGCGTTACCAACAATCCCTTGCCCATATCGTTCTCTTCTCCTCCGGTCCGCTTGAGCGGACCCCTTCAATAGAACTTGAACTTCTTTACCAGCTTCCCCCGGCGCCGCCGCCGCCGAAGCTCCCGCCGCCAAAACCGCCAAAGCCGGAACCTCCTCCGCCGCCGCCTCCACCACCAAAACCGCCGCCGCCAAAGCCGCCCCCGCCGCCAATCCACGGCCCACGGCCCCATCCGCCGAAGAACAGGCCAAAGCTGGCCAGCAGGCGAAGCACCCAGAAGCCGCCAAAAAAGAAAATCAGGATCAGCACCAGGATCACTTTGCCGACCGAAGCCTGCTGCTGATGCCGGATCGGCTGCGCTTCCATGGCTGGCTCTTCATTCAGAGTGACCTTGGCATCCGCCGCAATCACCTGGGCAACCTGGTCCACCGCCAGCGTCACTGCGCCGTCAAAATCGTTGGCGCGCAGATCGGGAACCATGGCCCGGCCAATATCGCCCAGCATGCCGTCGGGCAAAATCCCCTCGAGGCCGTAGCCGACTTCAATTCTGCGCTGGTGGTCGCGGACGGCAAGCAGAATCAGTACGCCCTTATCTGAGCCCTTGCGCCCTATCTTCCACTTGGTCTCGAGTTCGTCTGAATACTCGGCGGCGTCTTCCCCGTCAAGGGTCTGTACTGTTACCACCGCAATCTGCGAGCTGGCCTGGGAGTGATCGAGCTCGGCGCAAATCCGATCAATGCCGGCGATGGTATCAGGCGACAGAACGTGTGCCAGATCGCTGACGTAATCCGTTGGCTTGGGAAGCTGGTCGACCTTCTGGGCATTCGTCGACGTGGCTGAAAACACCACGGAGAACGTCAGCAGAAATCCGAAAACAGTCGAAATTGCGAGGCGAAAGCCTTTCATCGCTCTCAATTGTACGCGGGAGGGCGGGCAAAAGTTCCAGGACAGGTGGCAGGTGACAGATGTGGCGCTGATCCGGGATCCCTGATCCCTGATCCCTGATGAGGCTCTAAACTAGACTTGATGACCGAGCGCCAGTTCCCAGATGCCCACGTCGCCTCCGTAACCCACACCGAAACGGCTTTGCATGGCGTTGTTCTCACGGACGACTACGCCTGGCTTCGCGATAAGCAGAATCCTGCCGTGACCGCATACCTGGAAGCCGAGAATGCCTTTGCGGAAGAATTCATGGCGCCCCTCGCGAGCCTGCGCGAAGAGCTCTACGAGGAGATGCTTTCTCACATCAAACAAACCGACGTCTCCGTTCCTTTTCGCGATGCCAGTTGGTGGTACTACTCACGAACCGAAGAGGGAAAGCAATACTCTGTTTATTGTCGCAAGGCCGGTTCGGCATCAGGACCGGACGCGGACGCCGAAGAGCAGGCCCTTTTGGATGGCAATACTCTGGCGGAAGGAAATGCTTTCTTCGCCATTGGCACCACGGATGTGAGCGACGACGGGCGCTGGCTGGCTTACACCACGGACACTACGGGCTTCCGCCAGTACACGCTCCACATCAAGAATCTGGAAACCGGTGAGACGCTGCCGGAATCGGTCGAGCGCGCTGGCTCCGTCGTATGGGCCGCCGACAATCAAACTCTCTTCTACACCGTGGAAGATGAGGAACAGAAGCGGCAGTTTCAGCTTTTCCGTGCCCATCGCGGCCAACTTTCCGCAGCCGTCCTTGTCTACCAGGACGACGATGAGCGCTTCAACCTTGGCGCCGGCCGTACTCGCGACGGCAAATTTCTCGTCCTCGAATCGGCCAGCCACACCACCAGCGAATCGCATTTTCTTTCCGCCGACGACCCGGATGGCAGGTTTCAGCTCATCTGCTTGCGCCAGGATGAGCATGAGTACTCCATCGACCATCGCAATGGCCAGTGGTTCATCCGCACCAACGACAAGGGCAGAAACTTCCGTCTCGTCACGGCGCCGACATCCGCGCCAGGGCCCGATCACTGGACCGAGCTCATCCCTCATCGAGCTGACGTGATGCTCGAGGATGTTGACCTGTTCGCGAACTTCTTCGTTGCCTGCGAGCGTGAAGATGGTCTTCCGCGACTGCGCATCTGGCGATTTTCCGGAGACGGTGTTGGCGCGGTTCGGGATGCGGAGATCGCTTTCCCTGAGCCGGCGTACAGCGCGCATCTGCACATTAATCGGGTATTTGAGACTTCCGCGTTTCGCTACTCATATCAGTCGCTGGTGAGTCCCAGTTCGGTCTATGAATACGACGTGGCGACGAAGGATTCGAAACTCCTCAAGCAGCTTGAAATCCCAGGTGGCTTCGATCGCAGCCTCTATGCGAGCGAGCGCGTGCACGCGGTAGCCGGCGACGGTGTGCAGGTACCTATCTCGCTTGTATACCGCAAAGACAAGCGCAAAGAGGGATGGAATCCCCTCTATGTGTATGGCTACGGCTCGTATGGTTACGCGCTTCCTGTCGGATTCAACTCCAATCGCTTGAGCCTGCTCGACCGAGGCGTGGTCATGGCCTATGCTCACATTCGCGGCGGCGGAGACTTAGGCAAGCCCTGGCACGACGCTGGCAAGATGCTCGTGAAGCGCAACACCTTCACCGACTTCATCTCTTCCGTCGAATACCTCACCACCTTCGGCTACGGCGACCCGGCGCGCGTGGCCATTGAAGGCGGCTCCGCAGGTGGATTGCTGATGGGCGCCGTCGTCAATATGCGCCCCGACCTGTTTCGTGCTGTGCTCTCCCACGTTCCTTTCGTCGACGTGATGAACACTATGCTCGACGCTTCCCTGCCGCTTACCGTTCCCGAGTATGAAGAATGGGGCGATCCTAACCAGGCTGAGTACTTCCATTACATGCTGAGCTATTCGCCGTATGACAACCTGCGCGCAAGCGAATACCCCTCGATGTTGGTGAAGACGTCGCTGCACGACAGCCAGGTGATGTATTGGGAGCCGGCGAAGTATGTCGCCAAATTGCGCACTCTTAAGACCGACCGCAACCCACTGCTACTTGTCACGAACATGCAGGCCGGTCACGGCGGCGCCAGCGGCCGTTACGATTACCTGAAGGAAATCGCCTTCGACTACGCCTTCCTGCTGCGCGAATTGGGAATGATCGCGTAGTCGGAGGCGCGGAATCGCTCGCTTCCCTTGCCGCATCAAAGAGGCAACGCATGAAAAACACCTCCGCTGAAGAAGACGATAGCCGCGCTTCGCCTCCGCCACCGGCTGCCCCTGAGAGCAATGCAATGCACGGCCTTCTCAGCGGGTCTTCTCACGCGTGGCGTGCGCTGCGGCACCGCAACTTCCGTCTCTTCTTCGGCGGCCAGTCAATCTCGCTCATCGGCACATGGATGACGCGCATCGCTACCAGCTGGCTGGTCTACCGCCTCACCGGATCGGCGCTCCTTCTCGGCACCGTCAGCTTTGCCGGGCAGATCCCCACGTTTCTCATCGCCCCCTTCGCGGGCGTGTGGGTCGATCGCCTCGACCGGCGCCAGGTGCTGGTCTGGACGCAGGCGCTCTCCATGATCCAGTCCCTCGCTTTGGCCGCCCTCACGCTTTCGCATCACATCACCATTGCCTGGGTACTGGCTTTGAGCGTGATGCAGGGTCTGATCAACGCATTCGATATGCCCGGCCGCCAGGCGTTCATGGTGCAGATGGTCGAAGACAAGCGTGATCTCTCCAACGCCATCGCCATCAACTCCTCCATGGTCAACATGGCGCGCCTCGTGGGCCCGTCGCTCGCCGGAATGTTGATCGCCGTCACGAGCGAGGGTTGGTGCTTCCTCATCGACGGAATCAGCTACATTGCCGTCATCGTCTCCCTGCTGATGATGCGCCTCAACATCGCGCCCGTTCCGCGCAAAGCTGCGTCGACTTGGACTGACCTGAAGGCCGGCTGGGATTACGTTTCCGCGTTCGTCCCCATCCGCACCATCCTGCTGCTCTTCGCAGTGATTAGTCTCATGGGCATGCCGTTCGTGGTGCTCATGCCTATCTTTGCAGCGCGCGTCCTGCACGGCGGCCCGCACACACTTGGGTTCCTGATGGGCGCCATGGGCGTCGGTGCGCTCATCTCCGCGCTGTCGCTGGCGGCGCGCAAGAGCGTGCGAGGGCTTGTGCGCATGATTCCGATTGCGGCGGCGGTCTTCGGCCTGGGCCTCATCGGCTTCGGACTGTCCCGCGTCTTCTGGCTTTCGATGATCATGGTGGCAATTGCGGGCATGGGCATGATGCAGGGGATGGCAGGCAGCAATACGGTCATTCAGACGATCGTTGCGGATGACAAGCGGGGCCGCGTGATGAGCTACTACACCATCGCCTTCGTCGGTATGGCGCCTTTCGGCAGCCTGCTCGCAGGTTCGCTCGCGCACGCCATCGGCGCGCCTTCGACGGTGATCGTCAGCGGAGCTGCTGTTATGCTGGGCGCGGCGTGGTTCTGGACGCAATTGCCCGCAGTCCGCCGCGTCATGCGGCCCATCTATGAAGAGATGGGCATTCTTCCGCGGCGTGAGGTGGTAGCGGAAGAGGCGTCAAACTAGGCTCTACCCACCGCATTCGTGCTTTCCCAGTCCCCCAAATGCAAGGGACCTGGGGCATCCAGAATTGTGCTCAACTGGAAAGCGCATCGCCGCAAAGGTGTACCTTCAGGCCCAGCGCATCGAACATCGCGGCCTTTGTCGCCAACGCCTTATCTGCCGATTTCGCATCGGGAGCATAGGCGATGTTCACGTGGTTCGCGCGATGCCGCGCCATCATCTGATCCCGCGTCACCCCATGAAGCATGGCATGGACAATCGGCCAAGGTGGAGTCGTCTCTTTCCAGCGCCGGCCTGTCTCCTCTTGTGGTAAAGAAACGACCGTGCCTCGACCAACGTCGGCATGCAGAGCATTTCCCTCAACAAACACGCGGCTCCAGACAATCTCGCCCGGTTTGCCAATTCCCTTCAGCGATCCTCCTCCCAAGGGAAAGTACATTGCCGGTTGCCGCTCGCTGCGTGCGCCCGCGTATCCGCCGGCAAAATGATTCGCGGGCGCTGCCCCGGAAATCTGCAATACCCACACGAACCCGTCCACACCGTCGCCCTTGTAGTCGTCGCCCCAGCGAACATCATGCAGTGTCGTTGAGGGGTCCAGACCCAACGCCGTCCAGCAACGATTCGTGATCAGTGCATCCACACCGGCGCACTCATCCACTTCGTTGAAGTGCGGCAGCGGGCCTCCCGCATATAGCTCCTGCTTCGTTCCCTCGGCAAACACTGGCGGCCGATCTGCATTGTTCAGCAATCCTTCCGCAAGATCCGACGCCGGGGTCATGTCCTTCAGACCCTGCTGATACTGGATTCCGATCGCATCGCACCCGAAATCGTGCGCAATGCGCACGGCCGCGATATACATCTTGCATTGCTCCAGCACCTGCTCGAGCGTAAGCTCGGTGGCTCCATCCTTTCCCAGAGCAAAGATCATTCCCTTCGCAACCAGCCAGTCGTAGACTGCCCGCGCCTCCGCCTCGCTCACCGTGCGCATCTTCGCCACCAGCGCCGATTGGCTCAATCTTTCCTTGAAAATTCCGGCCGGGTTCAGCAGTTCATCGTCGATGATGGCGTTGTACATTCCCATGCAGCCTTCATCGAAGACTCCCATTATTGCTTTGCGGTGCTGCAAGTCCGCGGCCAGCGCGGTGCCAAGTTCCCTGCTCTCCGCCGAGAGCTTTGCCGCATCGAACTGCTTGACGTGACTTAGATTGTGCGTGATCTTGCCATCGCGCAACCATTCCTCAAGACTCTTTACGAAATACCTGTCGGTAAAGTCCTTGCTCCAGATGGTGGAGAATTTCATTCCTGCTTTGACCAGCGATCCATTCAGATTCAGCAATCCAACGAGTCCCGGCCATTGTCCCGACCAGTTCGCCACGGTCAGGATCGGTCCGCGATGACTGCGCAGACCTGGCAGAACATGATGAGAGTACTGCCAAGCGGCAGTCGCGAAGACGAGACGCGCCTCGGGGTGGATGTTCATGAACACATCCATGCCGGCACGCTGCGATGAGAGAAACCCGTGCTTCAGCGCTTCGTCATAGGCGTGAGCGCGCACCAGCTTGATTCCCTTCTGCGCGAAAGCTGCCGTCAGCTTTTCTTCCATGTCGCGTTGCGCCGGCCAGCACACCTGGTTTGCTGAAAGCCGAAGATCTCCGCTCGTCACCAGCAGCACTTCATTGGCGGCCGGCTTGCTCATTCCGTTCCCGTTCCTCGTCATTTCCTTGCGCTCCTGCCCATCTGGCCGCGTTCTGCCAAAGAGCAATATACACCCCGCTTGGCGAGGATCCATGCGGCGCGTGCCACCCTTCCCCGCGCCCTCTATCGAAACTGCATTGAGGGATCGCTCATCCTCAGCTCACACATGCTTTCGTCGCGCCCTCCGGCGCTCTCCTTTTGCCAACAAACCTTGCCGCTCGTTTGAGTTGCGCCCGAGCTGAACCAGCGACGTTAACATGAAATCCTTACCGGACAAGGTAAAAAATGCCCGGCCGTTATGCACAACCCCTCGTTACAGGGTGCGCAAGTGACCTCTTATCACCAGTTTGCCGGGATTGCTGTTTGGTCCTTTAGATGCTATAACTTACCTAATGGGACCGCCGGATTCTCCGGCCCCCTCACGTGGGGAATGCCGGAATCTACGGCGTTTTAAGAGCAAGCATTTAAAACCTCGCATTAGATAAGGAGCGGAACCATGCGTTTGAATCGATTGGAAGTGTTGGGAGTCGCGGCTAGCCTCGTGGTACTCGGCGCAAGCGGCTGCGCAACCAAGAATTACGTGCGCACCCAAACTGCGCCACTCGTGGAGCACACAGATCAGTTGGAGGCCAAGACCGCCGACAACAACAAGCAGATTCACGCCGTCGACGACAAGGCGCAAGCTGGTATTGCCAAGGCGCAAAGCTCGGCAGATGCGGCAGGTCAAAATGCACAGGGCGCGACCAAGGCAGCAGGCGATGCGCAGACCGCGGCAGGCGACGCCGTGCATCGCGCCGATTCACTTGACGCGGTGGTTAAAGGACTCGACAGCTATAAGTCAATTGCCAACGTCACTGTGACATTTGGTTTTGACAAGGCGGTTCTCAACAAGGATGACAAAGCGCAATTGGACACGTTTGCCGCCCAATTGGGCGCGGCCAAAAGCTACCTCCTCGAAGTCACTGGCGGCACAGACTCCATCGGCTCCGCGCAATATAACTACGACCTGAGCCAGCGCCGCGCCGATGCTGTTGTCCAATACCTTGCCTCGAAATACGGCATCGCCGCGCATCGCTTCTATCTCATCGGGATTGGCAAGGACAAGGAAGTCGCTCCCAACAACACTGCCGAGGGCCGCAAGCAGAATCGCCGCGTTGAAATTCAGTTGCTGACCAACGCGAGCGAAGGCGCACCGGCCGCAAGCGGGCTCTAATCGACCAGTCGGTAACAACAAGCCAAACGTTCAGCTGACAGGCAGGGCCGATTCGGAATAGGAATCGGCCCTTTGCACGTGTGAACCCTTTTCCAGGCACTGCTTTTGCCTGCTCGATGCCAAGTGCGTACAAAGCAAATACCCGTGGCAGGGCGCGACCATCAATCCACTAGGCGTAAGCTCATCGAATCCGCTGGAGCGTGAGTCACCGGATCACCTGGCATGCGAATCAACTTGAAGGCCTAGCCGTCGTAGCGGGCACAGCTGTAGTCGAGGCAGGCGCGCCGGTCGCCGGAGGTTTGGTAGCAGGGGCCACAGGCTTGGGATTCGGCTTCCGCTTGACCGCAGGCTTGGGCGCAGGCGGAACGCAGGCAGGCGGCGTTGGCGCGGGCACAACCGCGTGCATCGCGAGCGCCTGCTTCTGCACCGTTACCTGCAAATCGCTTACCTGCTTTTCCGCCGCGTCCGCTGACTGTTGAAGACGGTCGTCGAGCGCCAGGCGCGCGGTCTTCAGACCTCCGAGAGCCTGCTGAATTTCCGACACCTGATCCGCCGGCGCAACCACGCGCGAAGCCTCATAGACCCGAAGCATCACGTCATACAGAGCTCCGAGATTGCGTGAGAGCGGGAGTGTCTTGCTCACCGCCTCGGGACCCGAGTCAGCAGTCTTCATCAAATCTGGAAGCGTCGACTTCACGTCTTTCAAAACTTCGTTAACGTTGTCGCCCGCCTCATCGCGCACTGTGCCTCGTTTCCACTTATCGAGCTTCAGCGCGTTCAAAGTCTCCTGCAGATGGTTGAGTGAAGGCACAAGCAAGTTTGACGGCAGCACAGGCGGTGCAGGTGCAGCAGCCGGTGCCGCTGGCTGTGCTGTCGTTACGCCTGCGGGAGCGCCCGGAACTTCCGAAGTCGCCGGCGCGGCTTTGGGAGGAACGCCCTCGGTTTGTGCCGCCAGTGCCGCGCATAAAAAACTGCAAACAGTGACTGAAATCACCACATGTGAAATTTGCATGAGTCTGAGTTTTCCTGGCTTTCTGTTCGCACTCCTGCATGGACGTACGCGCGTGGAATCGGCACAGAATGCTGAGATCGAATCGTGTTTCAATCGTCGGCGACTTGCATACAGTCACTCCGCCGTTTTCTTGGATGCGCCGTCAAGCCCCAACAGAATATATGATGGCGGCTTCAATCACCCACAAACCTTTGCAGACAAACTCTCCCGAATTTCACAAGTCAGGCGATAGACGAATTCAAGTTCGGACCGCCCAGGTCAGGCCAAAACCAGAAGATCGAGTCAACGCGCTTCAAAAGTCACAATTGTGGGAAACCGGAGCTAAAAATTCAAAAAAAACGGCCCCCGTTTTGAACGGGGGCCAAGTTGCCTTGGTTCTCTCGTGTTGAGAGCTTTTTTGGCGGCCAAACGGCATGTTGCCGTCGGAGCGGAAACGCCTTGGGGGGAGGGCTGCGGTCCTATGGCCGCTCCGCGCCGGTCTAGAAAGCTGCGCCCTGGGGTGGCGCGGCTCCCTGGGCCGCCAAACTGTTTTCCATCAAGCGAATGTGCACGGTGCTGGTCTTCACACGAACTGGCTTCGCGTTTGGATCCTGATTGGCCGCCTCTGGTTGGGCATTGCCAAGGGCAACGGCATGCATCCGGTAAATGGGAATGTCGTGTTCTGTTGCAAGATACCGCTTCACTGTTTCATTCAGCCGTTCCGAGCTCTGAATGCCAGCGCTGCCGGCGAGAGGAGAGTGACCCTCGAGTTCCAGGATGTATCCCTTCTGACCGTTTACAGTGGTGTACAAATCGTCGAGCTGCTTGCGGGCATCGTCGTTCAATTTCGGCAACCCGCCTTTGAAAGTGATCTCCGCTTCGGTCACCTGGTGGTACTGATCCAAACCGCTGACCGTGGTACTGATCTGGGCTACATGGCCCGTAGCCGATTGTGCGGTCGTACCCGCCTGCTGAGCCTGCGCACCTGCCGCAGTTGCTGCCTGGTTGGCCGCATCGGCTGAAGATTGTGCTTTCTGGATGCCTGCCGTTGCGCGCGCATCCACGTCCTGAATGTCCTTGCTGTTCTTCGAATTCAGGCTGTCCAACTCGGTCAGCCTGTCGTTGATCGGGTCGGTCTGCTTTCTCACCCACTTTTTGCGGGCCCAGGGGTTAACGCGTCCCCAGAAACCTTCCGGTGCGGGAGCCGGCGCCTTGGTGGCCGGCGCGGCAGGCGGTGTGGACGAAGGATCTTGTGCGGTCATTGCCTGTCCGAAAGCAGGCACCGCGAGGGCGGAAGCCAGGAGAATTACGGCGAAGTGCTTGGAGAACGAAGCCGAATTAGCGGTATTGCCCTTCATAATGTTCAAAAATCCCCTTTTTGGTAAAGCCCTGCTTACTGGTTGAAGGTATGGAGACAACTTGCTCGCTGTTTTACATAGCAATGGACGTGCCAAAACCGCGCCTTCATCGCTCGACATACGAAGGTTATTGGAATCAACGCTTTACGCTTATATCGTTCGGTGGACCACTGGAAGGACGAGTCTCTAGTCTTATAAAACACGTGTAGGTTTTTCCGGAACGAGTGTAGTTTCTACAAGGTAACTAGCAGGCAGAGCGATTGTTTACTCCCTGGTTTACTCGCTCAATTCGCTCAGCAAAACCTTGGCTTTCGCGGCGAGCGTGTGGGCTCCATCCACGTCGCCAGAGCCCAGAGCTTTCCGCGCCTGGCGGATGAATTGCCGGATCTGCGCGGCAGTCTTTTGCTCCTGGTTATTCAGGTTGCGTCCTAAATCCTTCAATCCACGCTCTGTATCCGCGATTGTGTCGGTCGTTTCGCGACGCAGATCGGGTGGGTCGCCGGAGGAGAGCACTCCGATCGCACTCTCCTCCGGCGGCGTGTCGCTGGCGGCCTGCTGCGTGCTCCCGGCGCTCGATGGCGCACTTTCCGGAGATTCAGACGTAGCCTTCACCGCAGGCTTTTTGCGACGAATGGCGGGCTTGGCCGAAGCCTCCAAAATCGAATCTGTATCGGTCTCGACCGACTCGGAGGGCAGTGTGAGCACCGCAAGAGGCAGATCCGGATGCAGCACAGGCGGCTTGGGGACAGTGCTCACCGGAGGTGCATACTGCTGATTCAACTGCGGTTTCGGCGGGTGAACACAGGCCGTCAAGAGCAGAGGAAGCAGCCACATCACGTTCCTGGCACGCACCGTCATCCTGGCAACCCATCCTCGCCTTGCACGCTGGCCGGTTGCAAATACCGCCGTCCCCAGTCCGGGGCTGCAAGCGGAATCCGAAGTTGAAACTCCGTTCCACGGCCTGGATTCGATTGTACTTCGATGCTCCCATAGTGCAACTGAAGAATGCGATAAGTCATTGCTAATCCAATGCCGCTGCCCCCACTCTTGGTCGTGAAATAGAGGTCGAAAATCTTCTCCCGAATCTCTTCTGGAATGCCATGCCCCTCATCGGCAATTCGCAAAACCGCGAATTTGCGATTCTCTTCGAGTTCAACTCGCAGCGTCCCCCCCTCCGGCATGGCCTGTGCCCCATTTTGAATCACGTTGAGCGCGGCCTGCTTCAGCAGATCGGCGTCAATGTTTACTAGCAGCGGCTTGACCGGCATCACACTCGAAAGCTTGATGTTATGGGTAGACAGTTCGGCAGAAGACAACGCCAGCACATCCCCGATGACGCCTCGTAAATCCTGTTCGCGAAGCTGCAACTCAACCGGGCGGCTGAAGTCCACCAGCAATTGCACAACGCGGTCAAGACGGTGAATCTCTGCCTCAATGATATCCAAATGCCGGATGGCGGAGGCCCCTGCGCCCGTCAACTTGCTTTTGAGCAGCTCAACATGGACTACGATCGCGTTGATGGGGTTCTTGACCTCGTGACCCACGCCCGACGTCAATCGCCCAATCGCGGCCAGGCGCCGTGAAATCTCAATCTCCGACTCGATCGCTTCCGCGGATTCCAGATCGTGCAGGGTCAACAGTGCTCCCAACCCCTGCCGCGCCTTGGGATCCTGAATAAAGTCGAGTGAAACCTGAACGCGGCGGCCCGTTTCCGTCAGAATCTCTTCCTGAATCAGCGTCTGATGTGACTCAAACGCGTCGGATAGCGCCAGGCCGAGCACCGTCGACCGGTCAAAGATGTCGCGGGCATGCAACCCAAGAATGCCCTCATGCGAAGTTGTCAGGAACCTTCTCGCCGATTCAGAAACCAGGACCGCCCGACCGTCGCCGGTGAAAAGCAGAATCCCATCCTGCAAATTGCCGAGAATCTGGTCCAGATTCTCTTTCAGGGCTGAAAAAACCTCTTCGACGTTGCGCATCCGCTGGCCGAAACGTTCAATCTTGTGCGAGACGCGGTCAGCCATATCCCGGCGCGGCGCCTTTTCTTCCTCCGCCGAAAGCTCGGCGACACTCCACGCATCGAGTTGCAGGCTTATCTGCTCCATCGGCTGCAAGGCAAGATTACTCAGCAGGAAAGCGACCAGCAGCGCGGCTCCAAGCACAAAGCCCATCAGCGTAAAAGCCTCGACAAGCCAGGGAGCATAGAACGCCCGCAGCAAGGTCGTCCGAACTCCAACGTGGACCGTCACAAATGGTGCGCCATTCCGGTCCAATGGCACTACCACGTCATACACCCGGGGCGCTCCAAACACTTCGCGCATCAGCTGGACCGGGTTGGCATCGAGCAACTGGTTGTAATTCGGGCGAGACGGAAGCAGTTTATCTTCGTTGTCGGGATTTGTACTCAGAATCGTTAGACTTTTGCTGTCGCCGATATTAATGTCGTACACGGTGAGCGAATATCTGTTCACGGATTCAACAACGGCCTGCAACGCAGCATTGTGGCGCACCGCTTCGCCGGCCAGATTGCGCAGTTCGGCGGGATTGTCGGGATCCACCTTGACGCCCGTCAGCTGCGTCTCGATTGCGTTGCGCACCGAGAACTGTACCTGGTTGGCCACCATGCGATTGGCATCGTAGGACTGCTGAACTGCTGAGTGCAGAAGATCGAACACATAGACCAGCGACAACATCCCGGCCGTTAAAAAAACCAGGGCCGTGATGGCCAGAACGAGTTTGGTCTTCAGGCGCATGCTGCGGGGCCTTTAATCGGGAAGATCAGTCCTGCTGGTCATCGGAGCTTCGGTTGTATTCCTTCAGCTTGTTGTGCAGGGTCTTCAGACTCACGCCCAGGATCTCCGCCGCCCGCGTCTTGTTTCCGCCAGTTGCCTCCAACGTGCGCAGAATCAAGAGTCTCTCGGCTTCGTCTACAGTCGATCCTACGCGTACCGGAATCAAACTTGCATCCGCCGCGGCCGAAGTAGCGGAGGTCGAACTGCCAAACCCCGGTGGCAAGTGCCCCGCGTCGAGAGGAGTTCCGTCGGTGCAAAGAATCACGGCGCGCTCGATTGTGTTGCGCAATTCGCGCGCATTCCCCGGCCAGTCGTAGATCATCATTCGGTCGATCATCGAGGGCGCCACACCGGCAATCCTCCGGCCATGCTTCGCATTCATCTCGTTGACCATGGATTCGGCCATCGCCGGAATGTCTTCCCGGTGTTCCCGCAGTGGGGGCATCGGAATATGAAAAACATTGAGACGGTAGTAAAGATCGGGCCGCAGCTGCCCCTGGTTTACCGCCCGATCCGGATCATGGTTCGTGGCCGCAAGCACGCGCACATCGATGTCCTGCTCAACGCGCGACCCCAGCCGGCGCAGCTTCCGTTCTTCCAGAACCCGAAGAAGCTTGGCTTGCGTTCCCAGCGGCATCTCCGCCAGTTCATCCAAAAGAAGCGTTCCGCCTGAAGCCAATTCGAAACACCCGGCACGCCGCTCCAGCGCTCCGGTGAACGCTCCCTTTTCGTGCCCGAAAATCTCGCTCTCAATGAGCGTTTCCGGAATCGCCGCGCAATTGACTGCAACAAAGGGCTGCGTCTTGCGTGGACTCAGATTGTGCAGCGTCCGAGCAACCAACTCTTTCCCTGTTCCGCTCTCTCCCGTGATCAGGACCGATACGTTCGACGGCGCAATCTGCTCGATCAAGCTGAAGATTTCGCGCATAACCTTTGAACCGCCGACCAACCCGCCTAGCACTCCCGATTCACGCAGCCGCCGCCGCGCTACTTCAAGTTCAATTTCGGTCTCGCGCTGTCGCGCCGCATTGGCAAGAATTGTCCGCAACCGGGTTGCGTCCACAGGCTTCTGAAGAAAGTCGTAGGCGCCCAGTTTCATGGCATCCACGGCCTGCTCGATTGAACCCATGGCTGTGAGCACCACGACGGCAACGCTCGCACTTAACCCCGAACCCTCCTCAGACAGCTTCGTCAACAGTCCGATTCCATCCATGCGTGGCATTTTCAGGTCAGTCACCACGATCGCTGGATTCCAGGCCACTGCCTTCTCCCAGCCCTCCATGCCATCGCGCGCGGTCTCTGTCCGGTACCCCCATCCGGAGATCAATTCCGCGAGCCCCATGAGCGCGTTCGGTTCATCTTCGACTATGAGGACTTTCAGGGGATTCGCCATTCACACTCCGAGCTCAAACAAATTGGTGGGCGCGGTCCTTTGGCGTGGATGCACCTATGGACCGCAAATTCGCTCTACCATCCGCCTGCTAAATATTGAAACTGCGGTAGGCGCTCTTTTCAGTTTACAAGCAGCCCCTCTGTCGATCCGCATTCCCTGCGCTTCCCCATTCAAAAGGGGAACCTTCTCCGACCCCTCCCGCCGCACTTTTCGCCGCGAAGCCATGCCTCAGGGTAAAGACACAATCGCGAAAGGGCACTCCGCATCGCTCCGCTGCATGCCGATTTCCCCGTGGCCGAGTTGAATGCACATGACCTTTTCATTCGCCTGTTGTCCGGCCCTTCATGCGGGCCTTTGACGAAAGCAGCAACAATACACCAGACCCGCAGCGATCGTGGACCTGCCAACCATGGCGTCCACTTATCTTCTTCTTAGCTTCAGCACATCACTGGACTTATTCACATAAGGGCTCTCTCAGAACCATAACTTGTCTTACTAAAACGAAAGTGTTACTGGAAACGAGACCGATTGCTTCGCGCCCCCGCTCACATCCAATTCCATGGCCCACTAATCCAAGAGGATAGCCCGCAAGCGAAGTTAAGAATCTCGATAGGCCCATGCCTAAAATCTCAGCATGCCTCATGAAACTTACCTAATTCTATCCGCCATATCACTAGTAACATGTTTATTTTAAGTACCATACAGGACTCCAAGAATTCTCCTAATTCCTGGCACGGCGATTGCCTTTCTTCAGGCCAAACCTGAGCAGAACGGAATCCGAAAGGCTCTTAGCAAACGATGCGCGCGAGACACCCACACCAGTAAGCGCGGTAACTCTCGCATCCAGCTTAGTCCCTCCGAATCCGGCTTCGCGCTTGGAAAGCATTCCTGGAGGAGACTTCGTGAGAACTTACTGCGTACCTTTACTACTTCTGGCCGGCATAACATCGGCTTCCGCCATCACCGTGAAATCCCCGGCAAGCGGGGCCACCGTCAATTCACCTTTCAACGTCGTTGCAAGCACCGAAACCTGCCACGCAAAGCCGGCCGTCTCCATGGGGCTCTCCATCGACCACGCCAAGGCCACGATCGAGCTCACCAACTTCAGCGCGAAAGTTGTCGCATCTGAAGGATCCCATGTTTTGCATGTCAAGTGCTGGGGCAAGGATGTCAACGACGAAGTGCTTCTGAACATCAATGTTGTACCCACACCTCCCACCCAGCCGGCAGCTACGCCAGCGTTTTCGCCGGCGGCCGGCAACTACACTGCAACCCAGTCGGTTGCTCTATCCGACGTCACGGCAGGCGCCGCAATTTATTACACGACGAATGGGTCTGCGCCGACCACGTCGTCTGCCCAGTACACCGCGCCGATCTCCGTCTCTGCCTCGCAGACAATTGAAGCCATCGCTGTTGCCACGGGGTACACAACCAGCGGCATGGCCAGGGCCGATTACGTGATAACAACTCCACCGACAGGCCCCACCGTTCCGTCAAACGCCATCGTGGCATCGAGCATACAGGCGCGGAATAACTGGCACTTCAACCATGATGCCGGGACTCCCGGCAACGCCGAGGGCGAAACAAGCCTCGTAAGCACCCCCTCTCTCAGTGGCAACGCACGCGAGGTCAATTCCTCCTATACCGACGCGGGCGGCGAAATCTACAGCGTGTCTTATGCCAAAGACACCGTCTCGTCGCACTTCCTCTATGACGTATATGTGTGGATCGAGGCAGGAAGCAAGATCGCCAACCTCGAGATGGATTCGAACCAGGTCACGTCGAATGGTCAGACGGTCATCTACGCGTTTCAATGCGACGGATACGCAAAGGTTTGGGATTACAGCGGCCCCGGAGCAAAATGGGTCAAGTCCAAGCAGCCTTGCGATGTGAATACATGGTCAACAGACGCATGGCACCATATCCAGATCAGCTACCAGCGCGATACTTCAGGCAATGTGAAATACAACTCCGTTTGGCTGGATGGAAACGAGCAAGCAATCGATGAGACGGTTCCATCCTCCTTCTCGTTAGGCTGGGCAGCCGGAGTTGTGCAAACCCAGTTCCAGGTCGACGGACCCGGAGCGTCTGGCTCATCTACTTTATATTTCGATAACTTGACAATATCTCGGTGGTAATCACCGGCGAGAGGCACACCCGCCGTTCTTTCGGCGGGCGCGCCTTTCCCGGTTCCAATTCGGACGAGTTTTGACGAAACGCAATTGCCGCAATCAAACGCGGCTCCCGTTCAAGTGCGTTGACCAGCCGGTAGAAACGTTCCGCCTCCGCCGCGCGGCAGAATCCTCTGCATCACGGTCAAGTCCACGTCCCCGGACTCATTGAAGAACGCCTTCCGTATTTTGCGCTCTCCAGAACCCTTGATTAGTTTCTGCGAATTTAGACCGCCGCAACAGAAGAATCAAAGCCCCCGCGAATCCTGCCTTCACAATTCCTGCGCATGCCGCCGCGCTTCTCTGGTACTTTCATTGAGAAAGGTCCCGCTCGTGAAAACCAGTTCCTGTCTCTTTGCTTTGTTGCTCGCGCAGTGCCTCTGTTGCACGGCGGAAACCCGTCCGCAGCCGATGGTGGTGGGTTACATCTTTACCCAGGACGCTCCGCTGCAACCTGGCCAGGTCGACGCCCACTCCATGACGCGCGTGAACTATGCATTCGCCAACATCAAGGACGGGGTCATGGTCACCGGATTTGCATCCGATGATCAGAACTTCGCCATTCTTACTGGACTTCGAAAGCAAAACCCCGCGTTTACAGTTCTCGTTTCTGTTGGCGGATGGCTCTGGTCCACCAATTTCTCCGACGTCAGCCTCAACAAACAATCCCGCGCGCGGTTTATCCAGAGCGTCATGATCTTTTTGCGAAAGTACGACCTTGATGGACTCGATATCGATTGGGAGTATCCGGGGATGATCGGGGCCGGTCATCCTTTTCGCCCTGAAGACAAGCAGAACTTCACTTCCCTTCTGAAAGAATTGCGGAAGACATTTGACGAGGAAGAACATAAAACGCACAAAAAGCTCTATCTCACGTTCGCCGCAGGCTCATCCGACGACTTTCTTGCCCACACGGAGATGCGAAAGCTTGTGAATTACGTTGATACTGTCAACCTTATGGCATACGACTTCGTCGAGCCCGACTCCGATCCGCTTACCGGACATCACGCGCCACTCTTCCGCAATCCAGCCGACTCTCGCAACTACTCCACCGACGCATCTGTGCGCGCTTTTGAAAAGGCGGGGGTGCCGCCCGAAAAACTACTGCTTGGAATGCCCTTCTACGGCCACGCATGGGGCGATGTTCCTGACGTCAACCATGGATTCCTTCAGCCCGGCCATCAGATACCCAACTTCTATACGCCTTTCAGCTTCATATCAAGCAACCTGCTGAATCAGGGCTATGTCCGCTATTGGGACCCAATCGCATCGGCGCCGTATCTTTATAGCTCAAGCACACATATCTTCGTCACATACGACGACTCGGAATCGATTACCGCGAAGTGCCGCTACGTCTTGAAGAATGAACTCGGCGGCGTCATGTTCTGGGACTACTCCGGAGACCCAACGGGAACGCTTCTCAAAGCCATCGACCAGTCCCTATTTACCAGCTCCTCAATCGGAGCGACCGCTCAATGAGTATTTCTGCCCAGCCAGAGCTCCAATCGAGCGCCGCCCAAATCGGCGATCCGCGAGTCGTTTCTATCGATATCTTCCGCGGAATGACGATGGCGGTCATGATCTTCGTCAATGCTCTCTCCGACGTGCGCGGACTGCCATGGTGGACCTATCATGCACATGCCGAAGAAGACGTGATGACCTATGTGGATATGGTCTTCCCCTTCTTTCTGTTCATCATTGGCATGTCCCTCCCGCTCTCCATTGCGCGCAGGCTCAGGCGCAACCCGTCGATGCCTTCCCTTTGGCTCCATGTATTGATTCGCGTTGTCGGATTGCTTGCGCTCGGCCTCATCCTGGCAAACGCTGAAAAATGCGACCCCGCCCGAATGCCTATCAGCGGAAACGCCTGGGGGCTCCTTGGCCTGCTTTGCGCCGGTCTCTATTTGAATGTTTATGAGAAAACCGGCCGCCTCGCGAGCTATTCCTGGATGGTGCGCGGGCTCGGCCTGGTTGGCGTCATCGTGTTGTTTGCAATCTTTCGCCGATCAACCGCCGATGGGCAGGCCGCCTGGATTGACTTTTCCTATCCCGAGATACTTGGCCTGATCGCGCTAAGTTATCTTGCTGTAGCTATTTTGTATATTCCCACTCGTCGATGGCGTTGGGCACCCGCCGTCTGGTTTACTTTGCTCCTCGCGTTGTGCGTTCTCTCAACAGGGAAAGTTCTCGCCTTCCCCGATCGTATTCCGCTTTATCTCTGGCCCTTTGGAAATGGCGCCATGGCATGCATCATCATGGCCGGCGCGGTAACTTCATCCATCTTCTGTGGACCTTTTGCTCTTGCAAAGCCAGCCCGCGCCATCATGACCTCAGTGGTTCTCGGTATCCTCATGCTGATGGCAGGCTGGATTCTCACGCCCTTCGGCATCTCAAAGATCCGCGCCACACCCACCTGGTCGCTCTATAGCATCGGCGCCGCGATACTGATGTTTACTTTTCTCTATTGGGTATGCGACTTGAAGCGATGGACGAAATGGGCCTTGATTGTCCGTGCTGCGGGCGATAACACCCTCACCACCTATTTACTGCCCGACCTATGGTATTACCTCACGGCGGTGATTGGATTCACCTATATCGACACGCACCTGACTTACGGATGGCCGGCTGTTGTCAAGACTTTTGCTTTTACCGTTTTTATTCTCGCGCTCGCCTCAGCTCTGACACGCTCAAAAGTTCGTCTGCAATTCTGACCGATGTCATGAGGGACCTCAAAATAGCTGGCCCGGGAACGCTTTCGGCGTTCCCGGGCCTTCTTGCATTCAATCCTTCGCGCGAAACGTCGACGCTCTAGAAATTGAATGACATCTGCAAATTGATGCTCCGGTTCGATGCCGCCGAAGAGAAGAATCCCCCCGCCAGTGCATTGGATTTGCCGAACAACTTCGAATCGAGAACACCAACCGGCTGCGCAAGGTTCACGTTGTTGAAGATGTTTCTTCCCATCGCCGTGAAGTTCAGAGAATATTTCCGCGCCGCTGCTTGATCGAATCGCGGCGGCCCATTGCTGCCGCTCAATCCTCCCGGTCCCAGTCCGCCGCCCGGAGGGCCACCACCGCCAGGTCCTCCACCTGGAGGCGGCCCGCCTCCTCCAGGTCCGCCGGGGCCACCTTGATTGCCCGTTGCACTTGCCACTTTGGGCCCGATCCCGATCGACTTACTTACCCGCATGTTCATGCTGAACTGGCCCGGCCCGTTCCCGTAGTTATAGGGAATGCGCGGTTGGTTCCATGCCGGGTCCAGATCGAACGTTCCATAGTTGGTTTTCACAACATCGGTGCTGGCTGAAGTGGCAACAGCGGGCCGATCGTTGAATTGATTGTCGCCATTCAGATCTTGTCCAACAACAATGTTGAATGGCTGCCCTGAATCGGTCACCAACATCGGGCTGAATGAGACACCGTACGGACCCTGCAGGTTGCCTCCCAGGAGGAAGCGATTATGGACATCGAAGTTAGCTCGCCCGTAATCGGCGCGCGGGTCGGACTGGTTTGAAGGAAAGTACGTAGCGCCTGACGTATCGGCATTCGCGAAGTTCATCATGTAAAAGCCGAACAGCGAAACCCGCTTCGCACGCACACTGTAGTTCAACGTGAGCTGGTTCTGGTTGTATACCCCCGCGGATTCAAACTGATAGATGTTTTCATTCAGGCCATTCGGCCGTGTGCCCGTGCCCGTCGTTGCGTCGTAGGTTGAGGGGATATATGCGTTGATGTTGTCGCTCAAATATTGGTGCGCCCCATGTGAATTGACGTAGGTCGCTGAAAGCGTCGCAATCTTTCCAAATTGGTGCTCTACTCCAAGAGCCGTTTGCATATTCACGGCCGCCTTCAAGTTCGGCGCTACCTCATAGATCGTCGGCGCAGTTGTGCTCAACGACGCGAGCTGGGTCGGTGAAGGAGCATTCTGATAAAACGTAGGATTCTGAATCACATACTGCTGCTGGTTCACTCCATTTTCGCGAATCGCCGTCAACAGGTTGCTTTCCGCAAACCTGTCGAAAAACCATCCGTACCCGCCGCGAATCACAGTCTTCGCCGGTTTGCCGTTTGCTCCGCCGGGAGCCCATGCAAACGAAAGCCGGGGCGCCCAGTCATTATGATCGCCTATCCCGTTTTGTAACTCGTAGCGCGCGCCGTAGCTGACAGTCAAATTTGGCCGCACCTTGAAATCATCCTGGAAGAACAGCCCAGCGTCGTAGTAGTTTGTGCCCGCCGCTGCGTTGCCTGCCGTTACGCTGTACTGTGTCGGTGTGTTTGCTTCGTACGCCGCCAGGGACGAATAAATATACTGGCCGTTGAATCCGGACGTCGAGACACTCGCGTCCCGCGTGAAGCGAAGCCGGCCACCTGCGCTAATGGAGTGCTGCCCCTTGCTGAGCATCGTTGTGTTCTGCAGTTCGTACCGGTCCTGGTTGTCGCGGACCACGCCCTGGTTGTTTCCTCCGCCCGTGAAGGCTCCCTGCACCGTGACCGTCGGATCGCTGCTCTCGGCCGTCTGATTGTTCCGGTCCCGCGTGTACTGGAACTTGGTCTCATTGATCAGGTTGGCATTGATGATCTGCGTGTCACTCAATTGCAGGGTATTCTCCTGGTTGGCCACGTTATATCCCTGGCTTTCCAGTGCAAATTGCGAGACTCCGCTGTTTGTCTCCATCTGCCGGTCATACATGTAGCGAACCGTCAATGTATTGTTCTTTCCCAACTGAAGATCGAAGCGAGGACTTACATCAAGCCTCGATTGCGGGTTAGACACAGCCGCCGAGTAGTTATAAGCTGAGCCTCCGCTATTCAGAAGCTCTGCATTGATGATCGAATTCGATTGATTGTTTCGGTCGAATACGCTGGCAAACCACGAAGCGTTTTTGCCTAAAGATCCGCCCACATTCCCCATCAGGAAGGTGCTGTAGTACGGCGGCTCGCTGTTCACAAAAGGGTTAAGAGAGTTGAATGCCGAATCATTGCCCATAAGCATCATGGACCCGTGCAATTTGTCGGTTCCTGGCTTTGTCAAAATCTCAATTCGCCCGTAACCAAGTTTGTCGTATTGCGCCGCAAATGGATTCTGATTGATGCGAATCTCGCGGATGGACGATTTCGGCGGCAGCTGTCCACCCGTGAAGCCATCGATATAAACCTGGCCGCCGTTCGGTCCCGCGGCCGGCCCGGCCAAAGCATTGAGTTCGTCCTGCAGTTCATCCGGATCGTCGGAGAGCGCATCCAGGTCCTTGCCCTTGATCACCAGGGAGTTCGCGTTGTTTGTCGGACTTGTATCAACGTTCATGCCCTCATCCGATACCTTCACTTCCTGCGTCTCTGTTTCAATCTTCAGTGCCAGCTTCTGCGTCGACGTCTTGCCGCTGAATACCAGCACTTCAATTGGATCCAGCGCAGCAAATCCCTGGGCCGTCGCGGTAATGAAGTACCGACCCGGCTCCAGTCGGTCGATCTCGTACGTGCCGTCGGCGCCGCTCGTCGTTGTCTTCGACAGTCCGTCCTTGTTCGAAAGGCTAACTGTGGAATTGGGAATCACAGCCCCTGTCGGGTCTGTAACCGTTCCGTGGATGCCTCCGGTTTGCGCAACCGCAATCACCGGCAAGCCCGCGAAGAGGAGAAAAGTACTGAAGAAGAGGGAGCGAACACTTCGCTTTGTCATCATGCATCCTTTCAGCGCCATCACGACGTTGCATTTCCAGAAGACACCGGATCGCACCCCCACGCGGTCACAACGGGTAAAGCTATGTAACGAATTGTCACAACCGCAGTGACCATTTATTACATTTCTCATGTAACCCACGCGGGAAGAATGGCGTACGCTTATTGCGTGGGCAAGATACTTCGCAATGGATGACATTCTCCTCATCGACGATGATGTTGAGCTTTGCTCGATGTTGACGGAATACCTGGGCCGCTACGGCTTCCTGGTAACTGCTGTACACAGGGGTGACTCCGGGCTCTCCGCCGCTCTCGAAAGTCCCTATGCGCTTGTTTTGCTCGACGTAATGTTGCCTGGTTTGGATGGCTTTGAAGTGCTGCGCCGTATCCGCACTGCATCCGCAGTCAGCGTTCTGCTCCTCACGGCGCGCGGCGAAGATGTGGATCGCATCGTCGGCCTCGAAATCGGAGCCGACGACTATCTCTCCAAACCTTTCAACCCCCGTGAGCTTCTCGCGAGGGTCCGCGCCATCCTGCGCCGCGCCACCGTCAACCCGGTAAAGGCAGAGCCTGGACTTCTGCGCGCCGAGGGCCTCGAACTAAACCCCGCCGCGCGCACTGTGCACTTCAATGGCGTCAGCGTCGATCTCACCGATGTTGAGTTTGCCCTGCTTGAAGCGTTGATGCGCGCACCTGGCACGGTCGTCACGCGGGAAGACATCTCTGAGGGCGTCCTCGGGCGCAAGTTTCATCCGTTCGATCGAAGCCTCGACATGCATGTGAGCCGACTGCGCCGCAAACTCGCAGATAGCGGCGCTCCCGAGGCCCAGGTCAAAACCATTCGCGGTGTCGGCTATCAGCTCGCTTTGATCGCCAATCCGCAGAGAGCGCGTGCCTGAGCCATGCGCGGACTCTTCTTCAAGGTTTTCATCATTTTCTGGATCGCGCAGAGCATGATCTTCGTGATTTCGACGGCTCTCATCGTTCGCCATCACTTCGACCGGCCCGATGTCGCCTTCGATGCACTCTACAACATCCTGCAATCCGACGCCGGCAAAGCGGCCAGCGCATTCGAGTCCGGCGGCTGCGACGGCTTCCAGACTCTTGCTGCCAGCATCGCGCAGACCATTGCCCTCGAAGACTCAAACGGACAAGACCTCTGCAATCCTTCCGGTATTCTCGTGCCCAGTCCGCGCCAGCCCATTCCGGCCCGCATCATGGGAACCCAGGTGGGTCAGCAATATGTCTGGAGAGTTCCAACTTCATCTGCCGCCGGAAAGCAATATGTCTTTCTGCTCAGCCGTCCGCACCAGAAACCGCCCGATAACTGGTACCACGATTTATTGCACTTTTCGTTTCCGCAGTTGCCCGTCGCCATCGTCATCGGCGGACTCACGACCTTTGTGCTCGTGCTGCTCTTCACCCGCCCCGTTGTCCAGCTTCGAAAAGCTGCGCGCGAATTAGCCTCAGGCAAGCTATACGCCCGCGTCGTCTGGCCCAGTTCCCAGTCGCCCGTCTTCGCTGGCGATGAAATCTACGCGTTGATTCACGACTTCAATCATATGGCCGAACGGCTGGAATCGCTTGTCGACGCGCAAAAGCTTCTGCTGCGCGATGTCTCGCACGAACTACGTTCACCCCTCGCGCGTCTCAGCGTAGCGCTCGAGCTGGCCCGCGAGGATTCCGACCCTGCCGCCGCTCCGCACCTCGAGCGCATCGAACGCGAAACAGAGCGCCTCAACGCCCTCATCGGTCAGTTGCTTACTCTCTCAAGCATGGAAGCGATTGAGAGAGTCGAGAACCTCGAAACCATTTCGTTGAACACCATGATCGAACGGATGCTTCCCGACGCCGAGTACGAAGCCCGTCAGCGCCAGTGCACGGTCACGTTCAACGCCAAAGATCAGTGCAGCCTGTCGGGGAACCAGGAGCTTCTTTATCGAGCCATTGAAAACGTGGTTCGCAATGCCATCCGGTACACCGAAAACGGAACCGAAGTCGAAATTACCCTCGGTCATCTCGTGGCGAGCGGAACTCGGCAGGTCGAGATCGAAATCAGCGATCGCGGCCCCGGCATCCCCGAGAACCAGCTCCACGCGATCCTGCGCCCGTTCTATCGCGTCGACTATGCCCGCAGTCCGAAAACCGGCGGCTTTGGCGTGGGGCTCGCCATCGCGGATCGCGCCGTGCGCCTGCATCACGGTAACCTCAGCGCGGCCAATCGGCCCGGCGGCGGCGCAACCTTCCGCATCCTGCTTCCGCAAAATTAAGTAGCTGCAAGTTCCGTAAACTGCTTTAGCAGGCTGCGATTCGGCTTGACCTCCTCGAGCATCTGCGAAGTCGTGGTCGCGAGCTAAGCTGCGGCCGACCCCGTTCTCGATCGAGTACAAACTTCAACCCCTTTGATTCACAACTTGCACTCAGGATCCTCAAACATCCTGCACGCTCAGCGTCCGCGGGTCGTGGACTCGCTGCATGAGAACCGCCGCGATGAGCATAAAGATGCCGCCCGCGATAATCGCGTAAATGCGATTGTTATTCAACAGGTGAATCATGATCCACCCAAAGAACAGCGATGCCAGGATCTCGGGTGTGACCACAAAGAAGTTGAATATGCCCATGTAGACGCCGGTTCGTTCCGACGGAAGCGAAGCGGCAAGCAGCGCGTAAGGCATTGACAGCGTACTCGCCCAGGCAATGCCCACACCCACCATGGTAAGCAAAAGCACGTACTTGTTGTGAATCAACACTACCGACATCAGGCTCACGCCACCGCACAACAGGCAAATCGAATGGGTGTATTTCCGGCCCAGCCGCTTTGCAAGCCCGGGAAGCACGAACGAAAACGCGAAACAAACGGCCGAGTAGACAGCAAAACAAACGCCTCCCCATTCCACTCCATCCTTGTAGAGTGGCGAACTGGGGTCGTTTGCGCCGAAGACGTTGTGAGCCACGGCAACCGGAAAATACAGCCACATGCAGAAAAGGCCAAGCCACGTGCATAACTGCACCGGACCGAGTTTGCGCATCGTATCCGGCATTTCAGCAATGGCGGCAAGAATCTCCTTTGCGTTTGCGGCCAGCCCGGCTTTTTGCAACTTGGCTCGACGAAACGCTTCCAAGTCTTCCGGCGGATATTCTTTGGTCGTCACAATCGTCCACAGAACTGCGCTTAGAAATGTGGCAGCGCCAATATAAAACGACAGGCGAACGGTGGTGGGCACCACCCGCGTATCTCCCGCGGCCTGCTGCATATGGAAGACGTTTGTCAGCAGGTACGGCAGGGCCGAAGCTATGACGGCGCCCGCCCCGATGAACAGGCTTTGCATGGCGAAGCCCGCGGTGCGCTGGCCTTCGGGCAATATATCTGCGACAAACGCGCGAAATGGTTCCATGCTCACATTGATTGAAGCGTCGAGAATCCAAAGCATACCCGCGGCCATCCAAAGCGCCGAACAATTGGGCATGAAGACGAGCATGAGCGAGCTCAGGATTGCGCCGGTGAGGAAGTAGGGGCGACGGCGACCAAGCCGGCCCCATGTCCGATCGCTCGCGTGGCCGATAATGGGCTGAATCAGTAAGCCTGTTAGCGGAGCGGCAAGCCAGAGAATTGGAATCTGGTCAGCACGCGCGCCCAAATACTCATAGATAGCGCTCATGTTGGCCATCTGCAGCCCCCAGCCAAACTGGATGCCGAAGAAGCCAAAGCTCATGTTCCATATCTGCCAGAAGCTCCGTTCAGGTTTGCGGAAGTGTGTAACGGTCTGCGTTGCTGCGGGCTTGATTTGCGATGCGCTCATGGTCTTCCTACTGGATCTGCTTCGCAAACATGCGAGCTCCGAAAGCATTCAACGAGACAAATAAAATTGTCCCCGACTTGAGCCGTTCCGGAGAATGTCGAGCCGACTGAGCCGCAATCGCCTGCTCAGGTTGCTGGTCGAAGCAAGCATTTCCAACGTCAAAACCGCGGCAAGAAAGAAAGCGAGAACAACGAACAGCCTCAGCTTCATAGCGCGCAAGTATAGCATTCGCCGGCTGAACACCGCCACGATGCCTCCAGGCTATGTGGCGGAAGTACTCCCGGTGGTTCAGGAGCCTTCGCCCGCATGGCAACGAACTGGCTCTTCAATGCGATAACCCTTCTCTACAACTTTCGTTCCCTCGGCATCAATCGCATACCACCCTCATGCCCATTTGGTGCGATGGAAAACTAGGTACCCCCATGCCAGACTCAAGAAGATTGGAAGAACACATTGTATCGAGGATATGGCAGGAGCGAGCCCTCAATGGCAGGAAGCAAACTCACACGTGCAGTGGAAGGAGCAATAACGCTCACCGCTCTTTGCCTGCTTGCTGCTTGTTCAAGTCGAAATAGTTCCATTGCCGGCATCACTCAATCCACGCCAACACTTACCTGGACGACTCCCGCTCCGGTGACAGTCGGAACACTACTGGGAACAACGCAGCTGAACGCCGCGGCCAATGTTCCAGGGACATTCACCTATTCTCCCGCGGCCGGAACTGCTCTAAACAAGGCCGGCACAACTCCGCTTTCCGTCACCTTCACTCCAGCCGACACGCAGACATATACCACGGCAGCCGGGAGCGTCTCCTTGACGGTGAACTCCGCAGCGCCTCACGTTACGTGTGCCACGCCCACCTTCTCTCCGCAGCCAGGAAGCTTCCCCTCTGCGCAGGAAGTAACCTTATCCACCTCGACCCAGGGCGCAACAATCTACTACACCACCGACGGCTCGGCCCCCTCGGCTTCGTCGCTCGAGTATGCGAACCCAATTGCAGTCAGCGCGACAACAGTGATTGAGGCAATTGCAGTGAACTCAGGCGATGCGAACAGCGGCCTGGCCCGCGGAGATTATGTCATCGCGCAGTCCTCGACAACTGGCCCTCAAATTCCCGCCGACGCGACCGCGGTAACGCAGATTCAAATGATGTCCGGTTGGAATCACAAACATGACCCGGGTACGAAGGGTTCTTCCAGCGGATCCATGACGCTCGTCAGCAATCCAGCGTTGAGCGAAGAAGCTGCAAAATTCAGTAGCACCTTTGAAAACTGGGGCGGCGAGATTTATGCAAAGACCTGGGGAAACGATCCAGATGCGAAAAACTTCCTCTATGACGGCTACGTTTGGATCAACGCCGGAAGCATCGTTGGAAATCTGGAAATGGACAATAACCAGGTTATGGCCAACGGAGACACCGTAATTTACTCCTTTCAGTGCGCTGGCGACCACAATACCTGGGATTACGGATCGAATGCAGGGACAGCAAAGAACCCGAATGTCAAGTGGGTCCGATCGACACAACCATGCAATCCTGCAAACTGGGCCAGAAACACCTGGCATCATGTGCAGATTAGCTATTCGCGCGACGACGATGGCAATATTACCTTCAACTCTGTCTGGCTCGACGGAATAGAGGCACCCATCAACGCGACTGTGTTTGGCGCATTTTCCCTCGGGTGGGCCAACGGCGATCTTATGACCAACTTTCAGGTCGACGGCGCCGGTTCAAGCGGATCGTCAACCCTCTATCTGGATAACCTCACTTTTTATCGCTGGTAGTCGAGCGCGGCTGAGGCTGCTTAGAAGCGAGCACATCCGCGTCCACCCTGATGCTGTCCGCCCGTTCCTGCTTCCCGTTAGAGCGTGATCTTGCCCGTCACCACGAGTACCCGCTGCGTAATCGCCGCGCCCTGGAACGAGCCATAGGGGCTGGTAGGAGGGGCCTGGATGCTGGTAATCGAACCGAAGCTTCCATCGCCAATCGTGGTGTTGCGGTTGCCGAAGTTTGGATGATTGAAAATGTTATACGCTTGCGCACCCAGCGTGAGAGTCAGACCCTCTGCTTTGACAATTTGCTTCGTCAGTGTCGCATCCGTGTTGGCATAGTGCGGACCGTAAAACGAATTCCTGCGCAAATTACCAAACGTGCTTTGATCCGCTCCTTCGTATTGCGCCGAATCCAGGCACGGAGCATTGACCGCCGCATGAGGATTGCTCCCGCACGTGTTTGTCAGCTGAAATCCAGAGACCTGCGGCATCAGTGTAGTTCCCGGGATCGTCGCCAGTGTCGGGAAACCGGCCACCACATTACTGTTCACAACCGAGAATGGCTCGCCCGATCTGAAATAGGTCTTTCCGGCAATCATCCACCCGCTCACGAGCGGATTCACAATACGGCTTTGCACTTTGAAGGGCTCCTCATACACGGCATCCCCAACAAGATTGTTTCTAATGTCATAATCTGCATTGGAATAGCTTGAAATGCTGGATCGGACCGCCGATACATTTGCGTCTCGCTTCACGGTGCAGTCAGGGTCGCGCATTCGAATTCTACCCGCGGAAATTGTAGCGTGGATCTCAGCTGCGGGGGACTACGTTGAATTACACACCGAAGGCCACAGTTATCTCATGCGTGAAACCATGGCTTCGCTCGAGCTTAGGCTGGACCCTGCGAAGTTCCTGCGCATTCATCGATCGCGCATTGTTCAATCAAGATCCATCGTCGAGTTGCGCTCGATCGAAAACCGTGAATTTACAGTGACGCTGTCCGATGGGTCGAAACACCGATCCAGCCGCACCTACGCTGACCGCCTTGAACGCTGGCTCGCCCTCCGCCGGGTTTAAGTCTGGCAGGGTGTCGCTCGCGCTGGCGGCAAATGGATCCCCGTGGAATAGTCCACCCATCCAATTGAATGCCGCAGCTTGCTGAGCGTAGCCGCACGCCGCCTCCGAAACAGATTACAGTAGGTTTGTCTGCAATTCGCCAAAGAGTGGCAGCCAAGAGAAAAAGCTGGGACCATGTTTTTGCCAGGAGGAAACCATGCCCACACTATCGAGAAGAGAATTCATCCGAAGCGCTGCATCCAGCACAATTCTGGGGGCAGCTCTTTCGGTGATCAACCCCAAGCTCCGTGCCAACCCGCTTGGCCTGCCCATCGGATGCCAAACATGGCCGGTGCGCGCCCGCATTTCCAAGGACTTTCGGGGGACTATCAAAGAACTTGCTGCCGCCGGATTTCAGGCTATCGAATTGTGCTCGCCCGTTGGGTACTCCGATTCTGGCTTCGCCGGACTCAGCAAATTCAAAGGTGCCGAGCTTCGAGCAATTCTCAGCGATGCAGGCCTGACCTGCATTAGTAGTCATTTCTCCATTGATGAATTGAGAAAGAGTCAGGACGACCGAATCTCCTGGGCAAAGGATCTCGGGTTGACGCAAATGATGGTCCCAAGCCTGGACGGCCCTAAGAAACCCACCATGGATGATGTGAAGCGAGCGGCGGAAGAGTACAACCGCATGGGGGAGCGGGCAGCCGCGGCCGGAATTGTGCAAGGACTCCACAACGAAGACTTCGAGCTTACCTCTGTGGATGGAAAACGAACGTATGACTTGTTGTTTCAACTCCTCGATCCGAAGTTCGTCAAGTTTCAGTTCCAGATATCCACAATCAGCGACGGCTACGATGCTGCGGATTACTTCACCCGATACCCGGGCCGTTTCATTTCCATGCAT
>Ga0182030_10003939_pt1 | contig 31693 bp, 32 predicted proteins | sample 812S3MmetaG_FD_121299 | JGI IMG/M metagenome (GOLD analysis project Ga0182030, IMG submission 121299) | Permafrost microbial communities from Stordalen Mire, Sweden - 812S3M metaG (Illumina Assembly) | ecosystem: Environmental > Terrestrial > Soil > Wetlands > Permafrost | place: Sweden... | reverse complement strand
GCGGCGCGGCCAACCTGCAGGTAGGCGGCACAGGGCGACATGCGGGTAAGCGGCACGGGCTACCGCAGCTGACCGCGTAGAATGCCGAGGTGGCTACCGTCGTCGAAATACTGGCGTCGGTGCTCACCAGCGGGGTGGGAGTTACCCTGGTCGTTATCTTCACGATCCGCCGGCGAATGCACCGTACGAACCGGTTAGTGGCCGGCCGCCGCTCTGCGGCGCCCGCTAGCTGGATCTGGAGCCCGCGGCGTGCCGCCGTCCTGCACCGGCGTCTCCGGGGATGTTGTGAGGTTGCCGTTCAGGCTGCGGCGCTGGTCGGCGCGCCTGCGCCGGTGTCCACCCGGCGCGGGCTGCTGGGCCGCAAGCGCCAAGCGGCTCCTGGCCCCTTTGAGCGGTTGGCGACAGAGATGATCGCCCGCGCCGTCGACCTCGACGCCCAGCTGGTAGCTGCCGACCGGCGCACCGGCCCGTGGCGCCGCCAACTGCTGGGCGAGCTGGCGTCCGCTGTTCGCGAACTCGAGTCATTCGCCCGCCGCACGGAAGCCTTGGCGCGAACCTGGGAGACACAACTGAGTGGTCCGCCGGCGCCCAGCGCCGATTTGGGTGATCGACTCGAGGCGCTCGAAGCGACACTGAACGAGTTGCGGATCCCGGCCCCCGTCGATCAATCGGCTACGGGATCCCGGCGAGGGTAGACCGGCGGGCAGAGGCCATGGTGCTCGCAGTCTGGGCGCAGAATTCGCGCCCCGCCGGAGTTATTGCTACCCAGTCGCGAAGATGCGCCCACTTCGTCCGGCGCCCGCAACTGGCGCCCCGCAACCGGCGCCCTGCAACCGGCGCCCTGCAACCCGCGCCCCGCAACCCGCGCCCCGGCGCCCCGCGCCCCAACCCCCGACCCGAACCCGGCGCCCCGAACCCACCCGCCGGCGACCCCCGCAAACCGCGCTACGAGTCGGCGCGGGCCGCCTGCGAGACCTCCACCAGGGCGGCCAGCGTCCGCTCCGCTGCGCCGGAATCGAGGCTCACCGCGGCAAGCTTGACCCCCTCGGCCAGCGTCGAGACCGAACCACCGACCAGCAGGCCGGCGGCCGCGTTGAGGACCACGATGTCTCGATGAGGTCCGGGCGCCCCAGCCAGAATCTGCTGGGCGTGACGGGCATTGGTCGACGGGTCGCCGCCGCGCAGATCGGCCAGGGTGGCGGGAGCCAGCCCAAGCTCTGCGGGGTCCACGACGGTCTCAACCAGGCCGGACGCCCCCTTGATCCACGTCACCATGGTGGACGGAGCAGCGGTCGACAGCTCGTCGAGGCCGTCGTGGCCGTAGACCACGACGACATGCTGGGCCCCGTTGGCGGCCAGCACGCCCGCCATTTTGGCTGCCATGGCGGGGTCACCGACGCCCACCACCTGGCGGCGCACTCGGCCCGGATTGGCCAGCGGACCCAAAAAGTTGAAGGCCGTCGGCACGCCCAACTCGCGTCGGGTGGGCCCTGCGAAACGCAGACTGGCATGGAAACGGGGCGCGAAACAAAACCCGATCCCCACCTCCTCGACGCAGCGGGCCACTCCGGTTGCGTCGAGTTCGATGACCACGCCAAGCGCCTCGAGCACGTCGGCCGACCCTGCCAGCGAGGACGCGGCGCGCCCGCCGTGCTTGCACACCGGGACGCCGGCGCCGGCGACCACCAGCGCGGCGATGGTGGACACGTTGATGGTGCCATGGCGATCGCCGCCCGTCCCGCACGTATCGATCACCCGATCGGCCACTTCGGGAGGGAACTCCACAGGGACCGCAGCGTCGAGCATGGCCCGCACCAGGCCGGTCATCTCCTCGAGGGTTTCCCCTTTGCAACGCAGGCCGAAGATGAATGCGGCGAGCTGAGAGGGGGTTGCGTTGCCCTCCAGGACATCGCCCATGGCCGCAGCCGCCTCGTCGGAGCTCAGGTGACGGCCGGCGACGATCCGTCCCAGGACGCCGGGCCATCCTCCCAGGGCGGCCATCGCCTCGGCGGCATTCGCAGCAGTCGCTGGCTCAGGCAGAGTTGCGACGTTGGCGGATGATCCGCCGACGCTCCCGCTCGGTCGCCCCGCCCCACACTCCGTCGCGTTCGCGTTGCGTGAGCGCCCATTCGAGGCAAGCCTCTCGCACGGTGCAGGCCCGGCAGATCGCCTTCGCCTCATCCGCTTCCTCGTCGGAAACCGGGTAGAAGATGTCGGGATCCACGCCGCGGCATGCCGCCCGCTGCCGCCAGACCAGGGTCTTCATCGCTTCACCAGTCATCCTCGTCGTCAAGCTCGTTCCCTACAGGGCGGATGCTGCAGCCGCCCGTTTCGGAGCAGCCATTGTGACGCGTGGCGCCATGAGTTGTCGAGCCCCAATGCGTACCGGCTCAACCCTGCAGGTCTTCGAGCAGGCTCTCCCTGGTCGCTTCGGACAGCGCCGTCGCCGCAGCGTAGGCACTGTGTCGGGCCACCAGGCTCAGCGGCTCGTGGGCGAAGGCCACAACCTGTGCAGGGGTGAACTCGAAGCGTAGGAAGTGTACCGACGCGGTGACCGTGTCCCGGGTCAGGCGAGAAGCGTGTTCCTCTTCGACAACCGCCGGCACGACAGAAAGCGCCTCGCCCGACCCGATGTGAAAAGCGATGGAACGCTCGATGCCTACCAACTTGGGAAGCCATTCTTCCAGTTCTGCTTTGGACACCAGCTCGAGGAAAAGGGTGGCCGACAGCTGCTCCGCCTCAGGGATGAGTGCGTTGTAGGTGTCCAGTTCGGTTTGGATCTGCGCGTCGGTGAGCATGCGTTCGGCGCGGGCCATCTCCTGGATCTGGAAGCGCACGGTCAGCGCGTTTTCGAACACCAGGGTCAGAACCGGTCCGAGGCCGACGCGACGGACCCGTTTCGCGGCGATGACATCCTCGCGGAAGGCGGCCCGCTGGCGTTCATAGGCGCGAGGCTCCGCGATGTCGTCCAAGGTCAGCTTGGCCATGTCATTCCTCCTCCGGCGCGATGCCATAGGCCCGGGCCAGTTGCTGCAACGGGTGCTGGGGGACCCGCCCCGTCTCCTGATTGATGGCGCCGTTGGCCAGATGGCAGTCGCCGACGACCACATCGGCGTCCGCGGCCTCGATTCCGGCAACCAACGGCTTGATCACCTTGCGCGACAGTTCGTAGTTGTCGGCCCGAAACCCCCACATGCCGTCGATGCCCGAGCATTTCTGCACCAGCTTCACCTTGGTCCCCGTCAGCTTGAGGAGGTCGCGGCTGCGTAAGCCGATATTTTGGGCCTGGAGATGGCATGGCACGTGGTACGCCGTGGTCTCGGGAACTTCGCCTTCGAACTTGGTGTCCAGTTCGGTGCCGTCGCCTTTATGGAGCCGCCACAGGTATTCCGAAGCGTCGTAGGTGTGCGCGCCCACCAGCTTTGCGTCGTCGGTGCCGAGGTACTCGGGGTAGTCCCGTTTGAGGACATAGCCGCAGGTGGGTTGGGGTACGACGATGTCGTTTCCCGCCCGCACCGCAGCGGCCAGTACCTCGACGTTGCGGGCCGCCTCTTTCGTGAAGTGGTCGAAGTCACCGCTGTGAAGCCAGGGAGCGCCACAGCACCCGATCTTGTCGGGGAGCCCGCAGCTCACCCCGTTGCGTTCATAAACCTTGACCAGGTCCTGGCCCACGGCGGGGTTGGAATACTCGACTAGGCAGGTTGGGAAAACGGTGACTTTTGCTTGCGGCGGCCGCCCGAGCGAGGGACGCCGCTTGCGGAACCAGGTGGAAAAGCGGGTCTTGGCGTAGGGGGGCAAGACGCGCTCGGCGGCCACGCCGACCACTTTTTCCATGGTCTTGCGGATCGTGCTTCCCGGCTTGCCCACCGTGGCGTTGGCCAATCTGGGCGTGGTGGTGGCCAGTTTGCCCAGCAGATCCGTCCGCCCCAGCATCTGGGTGGTCAGCTTGTCTTTGACCGTGGAGTGCTGGCGGGTTCCTACGGCTTCGGCCCGCAGCATCAGGCGGGGAAAGTCCAGTTCCCATTCATGGGGAGGGGTGTAGGGGCACTTCACGTAACAGAGCTTGCACTGGTAGCACTCGTCGACCACCTGGTCCTGTTCGGCGGGGGTCAGCTCTTCGACCGCGCCGTCCTTGGCGTCGATGAGGTCGAACAGTGTCGGAAACGAAGGGCAGAGCGAAACGCACAACCGGCACCCGTGGCACAGGTCGTAGACGCGGGTCAGTTCGCCGCGCAGGTCCCACTCGTCGAAGTATTTCGGGTGTTTGGGGTCGTAGGTGACCGTCAACGGTGCAACTCCTCCTGGGCGATACAGGCGGGTCCGGGGCTGCGTCGTGTGCAGACTCCCGGACCCCCGTAGAAAAGGACCTAGCCGACTGGACTGAGTGAGACCGGGCCCATCGGGAACTGGCTCAGCTGACGGCGCTAAGGCCCTGGGTGAAGCGGCCGGCGTGGCTCTTCTCCGCTTTGGCCAACGTCTCGAACCATTCGGCGATGGCCTCGAGGCCCTCTTCGCGAGCGGTCTTGGAGAAGCCGGGGTACATCTCGCTGTACTCATAGGTCTCGCCCTCGATGGCCGAGCGCAGGTTGTCCTCGGTGTCGCCCACGGCCACGCCGGTCACCGGGTCGCCGACCTCGGCCAGGTAGTCGAAGTGGCCGAACGCATGACCGGTCTCGCCTTCGGCCACCGACCGGAAAAGGGCGGCGACGTCGGGGTAGCCCTCGACGTCCGCTTTCTGTGCGAAGTACAGGTAGCGGCGGTTGGCCTGGCTCTCGCCGGCGAACGCCTCCTTGAGGTTGTCGTGGGTCTTGGTGTCCTTGAGCGAAGGCATGGTCTTATGGCTCCTGTGTTGAGTTGGGAACTTGCGGTGGGGACTGCTCGCTTTGGCATGATGCGCACAAGCCCCGGAAGACGACTTCAGGTGTCCCCAGCGTGAAGCCTTGCGCTAACGCAGCGGGAATCGACACCTCGGGAAAGTCGGCGTAAAGGTCACGCACTTTGCCGCAGCGGGTACAAACCAGGTGATGGTGCGCATCGACGTTGGGATCGAAACGTCCTGAACCCGTCCCAAGGTCGAGGAGCTGCACCTCACCCATCTCGGCCAGATCATTTAGCGTCTGGTACACCGTCTTTAGCGACATGGTGGGCATCCGCCGACTGGCCTCTGCGTAGACCGCCTCCGCGGTCGGGTGTGCGGCATTGCCCTCGAGCACAAAGAAGATGCACTCCCGCTGGGGCGTGATCTTCAGGCCCCGAGCCCGGAATTCCTCGACCAACTCGGCCGCACTACGCATAGTAAAAGACTAGCAGGTAACAATGATTGTTGTAGAGGTGCCGGCGGTAGGTTGACGGCATGACTTCGTTCGACCGGGCTGCCGCGCTCGAGCGCCTGCGGACGGAAACTTTCGACGTGGTCATTATCGGTGGGGGGATCACGGGCTGCGGGGTGGCGCTCGACGCCGCCCTGCGAGGCTTGCGGGTGGCCCTCGTGGAGGGCGAGGACTTCGCCGCAGGCACCTCGTCGAAGTCGTCGAAGCTGGTCCATGGCGGCCTGCGTTACCTGGCCCAGCACGACTACCGGTTGGTCTACGAGGCGTTGGCCGAGCGCCAACGCCTCGTGGCCAACGCCCCGCACCTGGTGCGCCGCCTGCCGTTTCTCATTCCGCTGTTCGGTCGCAACGGGGTGGTGGCCAAGAGCGTGGCCAAGGCCTACTCCGTGGCCTTGTGGAGCTACGACCTGACCGGAGGACTACGGATCGGCAAACGCCACGAGCGGGTCGACGCGGCGAACGCTCTGGCCCATTTTCCCGACCTCAATGCCGAGCGCCTGGTGGCCGCATTCCTGTATTACGACGCACAAGTAGACGACGCCCGTCTCACCTTGGCCATCGCCCGCTCGGCAGCCAACGAGGGTGCGGTCGTGGTCAACTATGCGCCGGCGCAGGGCCTTTTGCCCCGCGACGGTGCGCTGAGCGGCATCCGCTTGGCCGACGGCACCGAGATCCGGGCGACTGTGGTGGTCAATGCAGGCGGGGTGTTCGCCGATGAACTGGCCCGCGTGGTGGCCACCGAGCCGGTCGGGATCCGACCGGCCAAGGGCGTGCATTTCACCGTCCCCGCCGAGCGCCTCCCGTGCGACTACGCGTCGGTGCTGTCGGTCCCGGGCGACCGCCGTTCGGTGTTCGTCGTGCCGTGGCCCGAAGGAGGTTTCACCTACGTGGGCACCACCGACACCGACTACGACGGACCGCTCGATACACCCCGCTGCACCCCCGAGGATCTCGACTATCTTCTGCGCGCAGTCAACGCCTGGACAACTGCCAAGTTGACCAGTGACGACGTCAGTGGCGTGTGGGCCGGCTTGCGGCCGTTGGTGCGCGACGACTCCAATGCCCGCAGCGCGGACCTTTCACGGCGTCACAAGGTGACGTCTTCGTCATCGGGCGTCGTGACGGTGACCGGCGGCAAGCTGACGACCTACCGACGGATGGCCGCAGACACAGTGGACCAGGTCATGACCCTCCTACAGCACAAACCGAAAGCGACCCGCCGGCGCACCCGGCGGTACCGCTTGTGGGGGGCGGACGGCAGTGATGCGTTGGCCGCCCCGGACGCTCCCGCTCAACTAGGCGTGGCGCCGGCGACGCTCGGCCATCTCCGGGGCCGCTACGGCAGCGAGGCCAGAGCCCTGTCCGCCATGATCGTGGCGACGCCGGAGTTGGCCGAGCCGCTGGTGCCCGGGCTCTCCTATCTGCGAGCCGAGGCCGTCTTCGCCGCCCGCTATGAGATGGCCTGCACGCTCGATGATGTGCTGTCCCGCCGCACCAGGGCGGTCATTCTCGACGCTCGGGCCACCATCGCGGCCGCCCCCGACGTGGCCGCGCTGGTGGCCCCCGAGTTGGGGTGGGACGACGACGAGCAGCATCGGCAGGTGGCCGCTTTTGTGGCCGCTGCCCAAGCCGACCTCGACGCAGCAGGACTGGGTAGCCCAGCCACCCAGAGCGGCACCCGATGAGCATCCCCGCCCTAGGCCCCGGGATCCCGACCCCGGTCTTCGCCTTGGACCGGCCCCCTTCGCAGGTCGCATCCCGGTTCGGTCGCGAAGTCGCCTTGCCCCCCGGTTTCGAACGTCGCCTGGCCGGGTTGTGCAACGGGGTCACCGCCGCCGACGCGGTGCGGGTGGAGGCCGGCCGCGACTGGTGGCCCCTCACGGTGTCGTGGGGAGTGGCCGGCGACGTAGCCGCCCTCCCGGGCCTGGTCGCCGCGCCTTTAGATACCGCGCAAGTGGCCGCCGTGTTGGCCTGTTGCAACGAGGCCGGCGTACCCGTTGTCGCCGTGGCAGGGCGCAGCGGGGTGTGCGGGGGCAGTGTTGCGGTCTTCGGTGGGGTTGCGCTTGACCTTTGCGGCTTGTCGGGGATCGTGGATTTCGACGACCGCTCGCTGACGGTCGAGGTCCGCGCCGGAACTTTCGGAGATCACTTCGAAGCCGAGTTGCGTGACCGTCACTCGGCCACTTTGGGCCACTGGCCCCAGTCGATCGCCCTGTCCACGGTCGGCGGGTGGGTGGCCTGCCGGGGAGCGGGCCAGTACTCGACCCGGTACGGGAAGATCGAGGACATGGTGGTCGGCCTCGAGGTGGTCCTGGCCGATGGGCGGGTCGTAACCACCGGCCCACGGGCGCCCCGCGCCGCGGTCGGCCCCGACCTCAACCAGCTGTTCGTGGGCAGTGAGGGCACGCTCGGGGTGATTACGTCCGTCCGACTTCGCGTGCATCCCGTGGCGCCGGCCGAGGCGCGGGGCGCGTGGTCGTTCCCCACCTTCGGCGACGGACTCGACGCCTGCCGCCGGATCCTGCGCCGGGGGGCCACGCCGGCGGTGCTGCGCTGCTACGACGACAAAGAGTCGGGTAGCAACTTCGACCTCGGTGACCGCTCGGTGTTGGTGGTTCTGGACGAGGGCGATCCGGCGCTGGTCGAGGCAGTGTTCTCGGTGGTGTCCGACGAATGCGCGACCGGTCAACGCGAGGACCAGGCACTGGTCGAACGCTGGATGCAGCAACGCAACCATGTCCCCGATCTCGAAGCTCTGGCACGGGGCGGGATCATCGCCGACACCGTGGAGATCGCCGGGTCGTGGTCTGCCTTGGCTGCCATTTACCAAGAGGCGGTCGCCGCGTGTTCCGCGCTGGAGGGGACGTTGAGGGTTTCGGCCCATCAATCCCACGCCTATCCCGACGGGGCCTGCCTCTATTTCACCTTCGGAGGGATTCCACCCACCCCTGATGGTGTGGCCAACCCCGGCGACGCCTACTACCGCGCCGGTTTCGACGCCATCGTGGGGGCAACGCAGCGCCACGGTGGCGCCCTTTCCCATCATCATGGGGTGGGGATCAATCGTGCCCGGTACCTGCCCGAGGCACTGGGGACAGGGTTCGATGTGTTGTGCGCGATCAAAAGCGCCCTCGATCCTCGAGGGGTGCTCAACCCGGGAAAGCTGGGGCTCCCCTCCCCCTTCGGGCCCGCTCCATGGCCGCCCGCTACGCTCCTCTGACCTTGGACGAGGGGGACCCACGAGCATCCTGGTAATCGACGTCGGGACCAGCAGCGTGCGCGCCGCGGTGGTACACCCGGACGCCACGGTGGGGGCCGTGCAGCGACGGGCGTTGCCTCCTGTCGTCCCCGCGCCCGGCTTGGTGGAGTTCGACGCGGACGCCATGGCCTCCCGTGCGCTCGAAGCGGCGGCGGCTGCCCTGGCCGGCGCAGGGCCGGTGGAGGCCGTCGGGGTGACCAACCAGCGCGGGTCCGCCGTCGTATGGGACGCCCGCAGCGGCAAAGCACTCGGCCCCGGCCTCGGCTGGCAGGATCTGCGCACCGTAGGCACCTGCCTCGAGCTCCAGGCCGAGGGCATACGACTCGCCCCCAACGAAAGTGCCACCAAGGTGGCCTGGCTGCTCGACAACCATGCACCCGCTCGGCCCGACTCGGTGCGGTGGGGCACCGTCGACAGCTGGATCGTGTGGCACCTGACTCGGGGGGCCGCCCACGTCAGCGACCACACCAACGCCGGGATCACCGGTCTGCTGGCCTCGAGCGGAACCCGCTGGAACGAGGAACGAGGCGCCCGCCTGGGCATCCCCGACTTCGCCGCACCCCGCCTCGTCGACTCGTCGGGGATCGTGGGCCCCGCCGTCGCCCTGCCAGGGGCGCCACCCATCGCCGGGATCATCGGAGACCAGCAGGCTTCCCTGCTCGGCCAGGGTTGCACGCGGCCCGGGATGACCAAGATCACCTTCGGCACTGGAGCAATGCTCGACGTGGCGCTCGGCCCAGAACGCCCACGCTTCGAAGTGCGCGGCGGGCAAGGTTGCTTTCCCATCGTCACCCGGTCGCAGAAGGGGGCCCTGCAATGGGGGGCCGAGGCCATCATGCTGGCCGCCGGAACCGCCGTCGACTGGCTGGTCGAGGACCTCGAGATCCTTTCGTGTGCCGCCGAGTCCGAGGAGGTGGCGGCGGCGTGCGCCGACACGGAAGGAGTGGTCATGGTGCCTGCGCTCAACGGGCTGGGCGCCCCGGCATGGGATTTCGGCGCCCGGGGTACCGTGTTCGGACTGGCCCGAGGCGCCAAGCGGGCCCACCTGGTTCGCGCCGTGCTCGAAGGAGTAGCGCAGCGGGGCGCCGATCTGGTCGACGCGGCGCAAGCCGACACCGGCCTCTCCATCACCGAACTGCGGGTAGACGGAGGAATGAGCGCCAACGGGGTGTTCGTCCAAGCGTTGGCCGACGCCACGGGACGTCCGATCGAGGTGTCGCCGGAGATAGAAGCCACCACGCTGGGCGCTGGGTTCGCGGCCGGTCTGGCTACCGGGGTGTGGGCCGGACCCGAAGACATCGCCGCCACGTGGCGGCCCCGGGCCACGGTCGACCCGGACGGACCGGCACAGCGCGAACGCTGGCAGCAAGCGCTGGAGCGCACCCGCGGCTGGTATCCAGAGCTGAGCGCCCTGGGCTTTTAGACCGACGCCGGTCTGCGAGCTCCGTGTTCAGCGCAGGGCTTCGGGCAGTTCCTGGCGGACCGACAACACCGGCGCCATCAAATCCCCAAGCCGTTCCACGCGCTCCAATACCTGCGCCCCCTCGAAGCGCAACGCCCCGGCGTCGCCGGCGTCCAACGCCGCGCTCACCTCGTCCCAGGTGAGAGGAGTGGAGACTGTCGGACGCTCCCGGGCCCGCAGCGAGTAGACGCTCACCGTGGTCTTCGATTCGCTGTTCTGGCTCCAGTCGATGAGGACCTTGCCCGTCCGGGCGGCGCGCTCTTGCGTGGTGACCACCAGGTCGGGCTGCGCTTTCTGCAGGACCCGGGCCAAGGCGAAGGACCATGGCTTGACGACCTCGTAGGTAGCCTCCCCGTTGAGGGGCACGTAGACCTGCAAACCTTTACTGCCAGAGGTTTTCACCCAGGCCTGCAGGCCGAGCGACTCAAGGGCGTGGCGCACCTCGAGCGCCACTCGGGCGCAGGTCAGCACATCGGCGGGGGCACCCGGATCGAGGTCGAAAACTGCGGCGGTCGGCCGCTCGAGATGGGGCGCAACGGCCAGGCTGGGGTGCAACTCGATAGCCGCCAGGTTGGCCAGCCACACCAAGGTTGCCACCTCCCCCACCGCGCAGTACTCGACGTCTCCCAAACGAATCGTCCCCGCCCACGCAGGCCGGTGTGCCGGACAGTTCTTCTCGAAAAACGACGCTCCGGTAACCCCGTTGGGATAACGCACCCGGGTCACCGGGCGGCCCTCGAGGTGGGGAATCATGACCGGAGCGATCCGCGCGTAGTAATCGATCATCTCCCCTTTGCTAAACCCTTCGCCGGTGGCGCCGGCCGGCCACAACAGCTTGTCGAGGTTGCTCAACCGGAGGGTGCGCCCGCCGATTTCGACCTCGACGGGGGGTGGCGCGGTCATGGTCAGGCTGAGGCTTTGGCGGTCGCCCGGGAGCGCTCTTGCGCCGCGCCTTTGGCCGCGGCCAGCGACGCCTCCAGGGCGGCCATCAGGTCGACCACCGGCGCCTCGCTGGCCGCCGCAGTGGGCTGGGCGATCACCTCGCCGTCAGCCTTGGCTTCGATAAGCGCCAGCACCTTTTCGCGGTGCTCGTCATGGTACTTCGCCGGGTCGAACTCCCCCGACAGCGACTCCACCAATCGGGTGGCCATGTCCAACTCGCGCTCACTGGGCTGAGTTGAATCGGTGGTGGCGATCTCGAGCTCGGCCGGGTCGAGTACCTCGTCGGCGTACAGCATCGTCGACAGCGCGAGCACCCCGTCCCGGGCGCGCAGCGCCACCACGTACTGCTTGGTGCGCAACACGAACCGACCGATGGCCACTTTGCCGGTGCGGGTCATGGCCTCGGCCAACAAGGCGTACGGCTTCTCGGCCCGCGCGTCGGGCGTGAGGTAGTAGCTCCGCTCGAAAAACACGGGGTCGATCGATGCCAGGTCCACGAACTCCTCGATGTCGATCGTCCGGGTCGCCTCGGGATCGAGCGACGCCAACTCCTCCGGCTCGATGGTCACGTAGCGTCCGCCTCCCAGGTCGTAGCCCTTGACGATGTGGGCGTACTCCACCTCTTCGCCGTCGATGGCGCACACCCGGCGCTGGTTGATGCGTCCCCCGTCGGCGTCGTGGAGTTGATGGAACCGCACGTCTTTGGGGGAAGTAGCCGTGACCATCTTGACCGGCACGTTGACCAGGCCGAAGCTGACCGATCCACTCCACATTGCTCTGGGCATGTCCGCTTCCTCCGTTCCGAACCTTCCCCCCAGCGTAGGGGGACCTACGGCGATCGACGTCGGGTGGCTCGCTACGGTGGACTGGTGGCCACCATCGAAGCGACCGCCGCCCGTCTGGCGGAGCTGCTCCTGGGCTCACGCAGCGGCCTGGCCGACCCCACCGGGAGCGACCTCATCTTCGAGGCCGAGCCGTACCTTCGGCGACTGGCGCGCACCACGGCACCCCCAGAAGTCTGGGCCGTGGACGGAGGCCAGGCCATGGTGGCCGACGCCCGCTGCCTCCAGGTGGTGGTGACCAGGGCGGCCACCGTGTGCTGGAGCGCAGGACGCAGCGTGCTCGAAGAGGAAGGTGTCCTTGAGCACCACCTCTTGGGTGGCGGCGAGGAACGGGCGGCGCTGGCGGCCAGCGGCGCTCCTGTCGCCCCCGACGCCGCAGTGGATGTCAACCTGCTGCGGGACTGGGGGGAGTGGCGCGCCGTCGCAGACGCCGTGCGCCGGGCCGCCCCCGGCTCGCTCCTGCTCGTCGACGGCGACCTCCAACCCGACTGGCGTATCGGATCGGACTGGCTGGCCGCGCTGCTCAGTGACGCCGCCGCCTCCGCCATCACTCTGGTCGGGGTAACCAAGCACTCGTCGTTGTCCCGGGGAGCCACCCCCCTGTTGGGCCAACTCGAACAGGAAGCAGCGGCACTCTTGGGACCGCGGGCCATGTGGTGGACGCAGGTGGCCCACACCCGACCCGACGTGGGCGACGGGCTGCGGGTGGTGATGGCACGATTCGACCCTGATGCCCGGTTTGCGTTCCGGGTCGATTTGCCGCTCGCTGCGCCGGTCGAAGCGACCCTCGGGGCGCTCAGCGCGTTGTGCGACGACGCGGCGTTTCCGGGCTACCCGTACCCGCTGTCGATGGCCGACCGTCTAGCGGCCTGTCCCCGGTGGCTCCGCACCGAAGTGTGGGAGCTGCTCGACGAGGCGTTCGACGCGGCCGGCGTCGATCCCGAGGTCCGAGAGCGGGCGTTTGCCGATCGCCACCGCCTAATGGAACGCGGCTGAGCTTCACCTTTTGAATTACACAGACGTAATACGCTTCAGAATTACAGAAATGTAGTTCCGAATCGACGGTAGTTGCCGGTTTCGCGCATTGCTACAGGGTGGCAGAGAAACCAGCCGATCCCTTTTTCATGCGCTCATTCCGTGATTTCGTAGGGCGCGCAGCCATTGTGGTTTGCATGGTGCCTGGAGCGCTCTTGGCGACCAGCGGCGTGGTCGCTGCGCCACCCGCTTCGGCTTCCGCGGTAACCACGGGCAACGACTACCCGTGGGCCACGGTGGCGCCGACCGGTTACTCCCCCCTAGGCTTTGCCTACCGTTTTTGCACTGACTTTGTGGCGTGGAAGCTCGACGAGGCCGAAGGAGCCACCTCGGCTCCCTGGAAGTTCACGTGGTCCACCCTCGACTTCCCCGATGGTGATGGCAACGCCGTCGGCTGGAAACAGGGGGCGCTCAACAGTGGCTATGCCGTCAATACGGTCCCCGCCATTGGTGCCGTGGCCTGGTGGGGCGGAGAAATCGGCGGCGGATTGGGCCACGTGGCGTACGTGAGCGCGGTCAACCCCGACGGGACGGTCGACGTGGAGGAGTACAACTGGAACACTCACAATGAGTATGACGTCCGTAACGAGGTGCGGGCTGACGCTTATTTGCATATCCATGATTTGGTCCAAGGGATCCCTGGTCCGTGGACGGTGACCGCCACTGCGGTCAACGGGCAGCAGGGCTATTGGGAGACCGACTCCACCGGCGCCACTTTCGCCTTCGGCGCCGCAAAACCGCTGGGTTCGATCAACGCCCCCCTCAACGCTCCCATTGTGTCGATGGTGGCCGACCCGGCCACCGCCAACGGCTACTGGCTGCTCGGCGCGGACGGCGGTGTGTTCTCTTTCGGCGGCGCCCCGTTCTACGGCTCGACGGGATCGCGGCGCCTGCCCGCCCGCATCGTGGCCATGGCCACCACACCGTCGGGTAAGGGCTACTGGCTGGTGGGCAGCGACGGCAGTGTGTACCCCTTCGGCGACGCAAGGTCCTACGGTTCGATGACCGGGCACCATCTCAACGCCCCCGTGGTGGGAATCGCCCGCACCCCCGATGGCGGCGGGTACCGGCTGGTGGCCTCTGACGGCGGCGTGTTCGACTACGGCGATGCCACCTTCCTCGGCAGCATGGGCGGGTCGCACCTCAATCGGCCGATTATCGGGCTAACCGACGATCCCGCCACCGGGGGTTATCGGATGGTGGCCTCCGACGGCGGTGTCTTTGACTTCTCCTCCGCCTTCTACGGCAGTTTGGGCGGGACCCCGCTGGCCGCCCGCATTTACTCCATGGCCCCCTCCGCTGACGGCAATGGCTACTACCTGGTGGATACCAACGGGCGGGTGTTCACTTTCGGAGACGCCAAATTCATGGGGGACGCCAGCTGACAAGCTGGGCCGGTGCCCGACCAGATCCCTCCTGATCCTCCGCCAGCGCCACCCGGGGGCACCCGCGGCCGACTGTTCGGCAAAAACGTCCTCGAGGCGACCTTCCGGGCGGGACCCGATGAGGACCTCTTCCTCGGTGAACTGCTGGTCGGCATCGATCAGACCACCGACCGCCGCTACCTTTTCCGGGTCGTGGACGTCACCTACGGCTCCGAGCACCGCGAGCCGGGTTGGGCCGAGCGGGTGGCCGGGACGCTGCTGGCCGACGACGCCCGCGGGGAACCGGGCGCCCATCCCTTGCTCGATCAGAACCGGCGCACATACCGGGTGGCCGAGTGCCGCTGCCTCGGCTACCTGGCACCGCCCGCCTATCCCGGTGCGGTCCGGACCACCTTTCGCAAACCGAAGAGCCTCCCTACCCAGTTCTCGCGGGTGGTGGCACCCCAGCCCGAGGACTTCGAGTTTCTGGCCCAGCGCATGGGCGACCTGCCTATCGGGCGGCTGCGCAGTGGGGAGAGCGTGGTCGACTTCGAGGTCGGCATCCCCGGCGCCAGCCTGGCCAGCCACGTCGGCGTGTTCGCCACAACCGGCATGGGAAAGTCGAACCTGCTGCGGGTGCTGGCCAGCGGGGTGATGCGGGCCAACGGGCGGTACGGACTCATCATCGTCGACCCCCACGGCGAGTACCGCCAAGCCCTGGCCCGCCACCCGTGGGCCGCCCTCGGCCTGCGCACCTACGCGGCACGCCACTTGCCCGCTACGACGACCCTGCGGGTAAGTCTGGGTGAGTTGTCGGTGGACGACCTGCGGACCGCGTACGAATGGAGCCGCCCGCAGGAGGAGGCTCTCTATGAGCTCGAACGCCACTACGGGGGCGAAGGCTTGGCCTGGTTGGCGCAGTTCGCCCGCGTCGAGGACCTTCCCGGGTTTCGTGAAGTGGAGGTCAGCGGGCGAGTCGCTCTCAACACCTTGCAGGTGGTGCATCGCCGAGCCCGGCGCATTGTGGAGCTGCCTTGCATTTCCAGCGACCCGGCGCTGTCTGTGGGCGCTGCCGTCCTGCGCGATCTGCGCTCCGGGAAAGTGGTGCTGATCGATGTCAGCGGTCTTGGATCCACCGAGGAGGTCCTGGTGGCTTCCTACCTGACGCGCCGGGTGCTGGAGGAGTGGCAGCGGGCCTATCTCGATGAACCGGAACGTCACGCGCAGCTCCCTGTGGTGGCCATCGCCTTGGAGGAGGCGCAACGAGTGCTCGGGGCGAACAAAGACAGGGAGTCCAACGTGTTTCCTCGCGTGGCCCGGGAAGGCCGGAAGTTCAACGTCGGGCTCTGTGCCGTCACCCAGCAACCGAAGCTGCTCGACGACGAACTGTTGAGCCAGTTCAACACCTTCTTCGTGCTCGGCTTGGCTGACGAAAAGGATCGCAACATTCTGCGCTCCGCTGCCAAACAGGACATTTCCGCCCAAGGCGCAGAAATACAGACATTGATGCCGGGCGAGTGCCTGATCGTGAACCTGGCCGCCCCCTTCGCCGTTCCGGCGGCAATCGACTTCTACGACGACGTGGTGCGATCGACGCCGCCCGCGCCCGAGCCCCGTCCGGTCGCCGCACCCAACATTTCGGCCTTCGTGGACTGACGAGGATTACCAGTGTCCGCCGACGGCTCGGGCGGACCTGACCGCCTTCTTAATAGCCGATGACAAACATGTCTTGCGCGTGTGTCGATTGTCACCTAGATTTCACTTTGACGGGGGTCCGCTCAAGGGCCGGTGGTTGGAGGTCGGGGGGCCCCACCACCTGGCCCGAGCGGTGCAACCCAGGAGCAGAGGTTTTTGGGGTCCCACCGCTCGGCCGCTGAGTCGGGCACCTAGGCAAACCCAGGTGCGGGTTTTCTCACCGCAGCGGGGGGTCGTGACGCGGCGAAGGACCGGCGGGGGGGTGCCGGTCCTTCGCATGCTCAAGGGGTAGGAGGGGGGGATTCCCGCCCCGAGCTCGTGAACATTTTCTCATAGTCTCCGGCCGCCGTCAAGCCGGTGCGACCTCGGCCCTCCACTGGGGGTCGGTCATCCACAGCCGCCGGCGGGGACCGGGCGGATCGAGTTGCCCCGACTCGTAGGCCACGTCACCGGCCCAACACCCCACCAGGCCCCCTTCGACCTTGTACATCCGGGTCTCGAAACGTTCCGGAGGCCGGGCTGCACTCGCCTCTAGGGCCTCGACCGTCTCCGCGTAGTGGCTCAACCACCACAAGGTCATCCAGGTCGGCGGGGCCAGCGAGAGCTCCCCCCGGTCTCGGGCTTCGAGCGCGGCAGACGGGGGAAACCACCGGTGTTCGTGGATCTCGGTCCCATCCACCACTACCTCGGGAGCGTCGCCCACCGGGGCGAGGAAGAACCAGGTGGCAAAGCGCCGAGGGGTCTGCGGGGGCGGGATCCACAACGAATGCAGCACGAAGGTGTCGGCATCGAGCAGCAAGCTGGCCTCTTCTTGGGCTTCTCGCCGCGCTGCACGCCGGGCTGCGCCGATATCGGCATGGTCGCCGACGTCGTGTCCGGTCTCTCTGCCCGCCTTGGTAGGCGGCGGCGCGGAGTCCAGCCGGTCAGCCGCGTCGATCTGGCCGCCGGGGAAGACCCACATGCCACCGAAAGCCCCTCGTGAATTGCGGCGCAGCATCAGTACCTCGATACCGCTCACTCCGTCGCGCAGGGGCACCACCGTCGCCGCCGGGGTGGGCAGTGCTGGGCCGCGGTTTTCCACTCCGTGCTGGCTGTGCTCCCCTGGCGCCATCTCAGTGACGCTAACGGGGATCGGTCCGAAACGGCGGATTCACCTTTTCGAGCCCCGGACGCGAGGACCGAAACAGCGGTCGGCTCGCGCGGCCAGGTCGCTGGCCTCCCGCCGGCCCAAAATCCGCCGGCGCAGGATTCGCGGTCCCCGACGCAGTCGCCACACAAGCGCCGAGGCGGGCACGATACGCACTCCCCCACTGCGCCGGCCCCTGCGGGCGAGGCCAGACCCGTGGACGGCCACGATCGGTGTGGCCCAGACCCCGAGGCGTTCGCTGACCAGTTCCGCTTCCCATGCCACCGGACCGGTATCGATGGCCCGGCCGCCCGCCTCCACCCGATGCCAGCGAGCACGAAGCGGCGCCCGATAGGTTTTGGTGTCGACCACCCAGACGCCGGTGGGGCCGATGACCAGGTGGTCGAGGTTGACCGTGAAGCCGGGAACGCCCCGGTCGTGCAGCACATACCAGCGCCTCGAACCGAGCGCCCGAAGCAATGTCGCGCTGGTTTCCTCGCCGGCGGCCCCGCGCAACCAGCGCTCAGGATCCCGATCGACCCGCACCAGCAGCGCAGCCACCACCAGTACGAACCCGGCCACGACCAGGCCTCCACTTAGCCCACCCTCTGCTCTCGCCGCGCCGAGCCAGCGAACGCTTCCCACCAATCCGACAGCTACCAGGAGGACCCCACAAATCGCGGCAGCCAGCCGGAAGACCCTGCGCCGGCGACCCGCCTGCACGGCAGAGCGATACTGCAGACGGGAGGAGGCCCCCGCGGCGGCCTCCTCCGAGGCGAGGTCCCGGCCGCGGATCGTCACTCGGTCACGTTATCCCCGGGCCGAGGGTGAGAATCACATCCGTGGCATTTCGGTCCCTGGCCTGTGGTTTGCTGGAGGCATGCTTGTTGCGGCTCTCGGCGACGCCCACCTCGGCCGGTCCTATTACCCGTACACGACCGACGGCGGAGTCAATCAGCGCGAATGGGATTTCGAGCGGTCGTTCGAGGCCGCGGTCGACCTCGCTTTAGCCCAGCGCCCCGATGTGGTCGTGTGGCTGGGGGATGTGTTCGACCATCCCCGCCCGTCGTATCGCTCGTTTCGCATCGCGCAGCGGGCATTGGCCCGTATCCGGGCGCACGGCGTACCGGCAGTGGTGATCAGCGGCAACCACGACACCCCCCGGCTGCCCGGTCGCGGCAGCCCCTATTCGGCGTTGGCGGACTCCTTCCCGGAGTTCCACTTCGCCCACCGCATGAGCTACGAGCGCTTCGAGCTGCCCGGTCTGGTGATCCACGCCGTGCCCCAGACGCTCACCGTTGAGGCCACCCTCGAGGCGCTGGCCCAAGCCGATCGTTCACGGTCGCTCGACCGGACCAACCTTTTGCTCACCCACCCCCGGATCACCCAGGTCGAGCCTCGCCACTCGGACATCAACGAGATCGAGGTCGACGCCGGACTACTGCGCTCCGATCTTGTCCTGCTCGGTCACTACCACTTTCATACGCGGGTGGGCGACGGCGTCTGGTACGCCGGAGCCACCGATTGCTTCAGCTTCGCCGACGATCCCGAAAAGCCCAAAGGGATCGTGACCCTCGACACCGACAGCGGCGTGTGCACCCATGTTCCCCTCGCCAGCTGCCGACCCTTGCTCACCTTGGAATCGGTGTACGCCTTCGGGATGTCGCCGAGCGAGCTGAGCGACCACATCCTGGCTCGCGCCGCGGCGATCCCTGAGGGGGCCGTCGCCCGGCTGTACCTCGACGGCGTAGATCCCTCCGCCTACCGAATGCTCGAGCTTCAAGCGGTGCGGGACGCCGCCCGGGGCGCGCTTCATCTCAAGCTGGAGCCCCAGTTTTCGGTGTCGGTGGCGCACAGCGAGCTGCCGCGCATGGAAACCCTCGGCGGTCAGTGGGACGGTTACCTGGGCGACCAGGACCTCGGTGGTCTCGACCGCGAGCGCGTGCGCCGGCTCGGCCACGACTACATCGAGGCGGCAGTCGAGGCCGCAGGGTAGGCCTGGGAGTGCTCCTCACCCGCATCTATCTGCGCAACTTCCGGGTCTTCGAGGACGAACTCGACTTGGAGGTGCCGCCCGGCCTCGTCGGGATCTTCGGTCCCAATGGCGCAGGAAAATCGACCCTGCTCGAAGCGATCACCTGGACGCTGTGGGGCAAAGCGCGAACCTCCAAAGAGGAGGTCCGTTCATCGGGTGTCGGAGGCGACTGCATCACTGAACTGACCTTCGAACACGAGGGGCATCTCTACGTTGTGCGTCGGTGGCTGTCGGGAGCCAACGCCACCGTGCGAGCGCAGGCGCACTGCGACGGACTGATCATGTCCGAAGGCGTACGCGACACGGCCCGCTACGTTCATTCCGTGCTCGGCGTCGATGACGCCGCCTTCCGGGCGTCAGTCTTCGCCGAGCAGAAGCAACTGGCCGCGTTTTCCGACCAGAGTCCCGCCGAGCGACGGAAACTGGTGCTTCAGCTGTTGGGCATCACGCCGCTCGACGCGGCCCGTGACGCAGCGCGCAAGGATGCCAAGGCACGGGCGGACCAACACCAGCATCTGCGGCGCGTGCTCCCCGATCTCGACGCCTTGAAGGTCGCCGTAGACGACGCGGAGGCCCGGGCCGGGGCGTCCGAAGCGGTCGCAGCCACCGAGGAACAGGCCGCGGCGACGGCCAAGGAGCGGGCCACCGCGGCCACCGCAGCCTTCAGCCGCGTCGACGTGACCCGCCAGGAGTATGACGGGCTGGTCATCGAAGGTCGCGCCGCACGGGCGGAGTTGGACGCGGCGACAGCATCGCTGAACCGATTGCGCGACGAACTGGCCGGCTTGGAGGGGGCATCGGAGGAGCTCGCCCGCCTCGCGCCTCACGCCGCAGGTCTCGAAGCCAGCCAACGTCAGCTCCCTCTGCTCGACGCAGCGCTCGCCGCAGGCCAGGCCGCCGCGAACGTAGCGCCGCCACCCGAGCCGCCGGCGCCCGACGCCGTCGCTTACGACGCGCTGTCCGCGCAGGCCGACGCGGCCCGGGCCGCGCAGGCCGGAGCCGAAGCCGAGTTGCGGGCCGCGCACGCCGCCGTAGCCGCTGCGCACCAGCAGCGGCAACGCTCCGCCGGGCTGTCCGAGGAGGGCGAATGCCCGCTCTGCGGTCAGGAGCTGGGGGACGCTTTCGCCGCCGTGCAAGCCCACCGTCAGGACGAGCTCGATACGGCCGAACGCGACTTGCGCGGCGCCGAAGCCACCGCGGCCACCGCGAACATCAACGCCCGGCACACAGCGAGCGACCTCGACCAGGCTCGCAAAACCCTGGAAGCGGCTCGCGTCGCACGCGAGACCTGGACACGCGCCGCGCAACGCCACGCAGACGCCCACGTGCGCTGGGAACAGGCGCTGGCTGATTTGGGGGCGGAAGACCCCACTTTGCCCGAAGTGGCACGCGACCCTGACCGTTCCGCCCTAGCCCGCGCCGCCCTCGCCGCCCAACTCGAGCAGCAGCGCCTAGCGGCCGCCGACATGCAGCGCCTCCAGGGCCGGCTGGAGCGCCGGCCGCTGGTCAACGCAGAGCTTGTCGAGGTCCAAGGACGCCAGGAGGTTGCCCAGGCCAACGTCACCGGACTACTCGAGAAGGTACGTGCCCTCGGATTCGACAAGTCCGCGCTCGAGATCGCCCGCCAAGCAGCACAAGACGCCGAACACGCTGCCCAGGCGGCTGACGCCGCCGGTCGCAGCGCCCGCTTGACCGCGGCGCAGGACCGAACACGGGCGGAGGGCGAAGCTCAACGCTTGGAGGATGCGCGAGCCCAGCATGCCCAGTTGGCGGAGCTGGAGATCGACAGCCGCCACCTGGCGCGAGTGGCCGAGCTCCTCAACGCGTTTCGTAACACGGTGATAGCCAGCGTTGGACCCCGCTTGGCGGTGCAGGCCGCCGAGCTGTTCGGAGAACTCACCGACAACGAGTACGACCAACTCGAAGTGGACCCCGAGACCTACGAGCTCAAAATCACCGACGCCGGTCACAGCTACGGTCTCGACCGCTTCTCAGGTTCGGAGGTGGATCTGGCCAATCTGGCCTTGCGGGTGGCTATCAGCGAACACGTGCGCTTCCAGTCGGGGGGGTCCGTCGGTTTGCTGGTACTCGACGAGATCTTCGGGCCACTCGACGAGGAGCGCAAAGCCCGGATGCTGCTGGCCCTCGATCGCCTACGAGGACGGTTCCGCCAGATTCTGGTGGTCACCCACGCCCCTGACATCAAAGAGCAACTCCCACATGCCATCGAGGTGGTCAAGCTCCCCGGCCGCCGGGCCACCGCCCGAGTGCTCAACACGTGACGCGATCTGCGACAATGACCCGGTGACGGTGAGCCGGCTGGGTGGCCGCGACCGGGCGTTTGACCCGGTCGAGGAAGGTCGGGACTCCATAGGGCAGAGTGCTGGTTAGCGGCCAGTCGAGGTGACTCGCAGGAAAGTGCCACAGAAAACAGACCGCCGATGGACGGCATGTCCGTCACAGGTAAGGGTGAAACGGTGCGGTAAGAGCGCACCAGCGTCCGGGGCGACCCGGACGGCTCGGTAAACCCCACTCGGAGCAAGGTCGAACAGGAGGCGGCCGGCCCGGCCGATGCCACCAGGTAGACCGCTCAGATGGATGGCCACCGAACCGGCGCCGGCAACGGCCCGGGGAACAGAATCCCGCCTACAGGCCGACTCGCCGTCACAACCCCTCTGACCTGCGGCGGAGCGGAGGGCAAGGGTCCCAACCCCACACCAGCCCCACAGCGTTGCCTTCCGCCCCGACCACCACCAAGAACACCACGCCTACCAACAACAGCTCGCAGCAACCCACCAAGCCCCCCGCATCGGCGGCCCCGCACTCTGACACCGACCGCGAGCAGCAAAGCGTCAACGACGGGGCATCCTCTCCCCCCGGTACGACCCCTCGTCTCCCGTGCCCGGGCCGAACATTATGTACGATGTTTATGCGCCCATCCGTTGTTTCTGGTGTAATACCATATCCGTCGATACGATCGCCTGGGCACGGCTGGAGTTACGGCGATCGGCTGCGCTCAGATGGGATATTCGGGCAGCGCTCGCGAGAGAAGCGTTTCGACTCTCGAACCGGCACTTAAGTGGCCCATCTGCCGGTGGCGTTGTGGAGCAACCTCTCTCGGTTCGTGGTGTCGCGGCCAAACGTGGCCCGTATCGGTCGTTCGGGACTGAATGCTTGTCTTGCCGAGAGGGAGCCGGTGATCGGTTCTCAGGTGCCCCCGGTTCGGAGGAGCTCGGCGACGGGCCGGCGTACCCCGAAGCGAGTTGGGATTGCGATGAACACGAAGATGACGATCAATACGGCGATGACTAGGAGTGCGAGCCACAGCGCGGAGGGGAGCGTGGTCGCTCCGGGGCCATTCCTGACAGCGGTGTAGAAGCCGATGCCGCCGGGGATGCCGAGCAGGGCCCCGAGGAGGGCAGGGAGTAGCTGGGCTCCGGACAGGCCGCTGGTGATCTGTTCGGGTGTAGCTCCAAGGGCGCGGGCGAGCGCGGCGGAGTGCCGGGTGTCGAGGACTGTGGTCCAGGCTACGAAGGCGGCGTTGACGGCGGCCAACAAGACAAGCATTACGGCGATGACGGTGGTCGCCTGGGCCACTCCGGCACCTATGGCGAAGGTCGCGGAGGTGGCGTGCACGATCATCAACGCGACGAGTCCGCTCACCGTCACTGCGATGCTGAAGATGCTGAGCAGGAGTCTGCGTGGTCGCCGAGTGGCGAGCAGGGCGCCGAGAAGCAGCGGCGCCGGCAAGTGCCGCGAGAACCTGATGACGGCTTGTCGACGTCGCGGAGAGCGTGCCGAATCGTTGAGGGCTGCGGCGGTGCTTTGGCGCGAGGCCCGGATGGCCGGTATGAGCGTGGCTACGGTAGCCACGCCGAGCGCGAGTACAAATACCAAGGCGATCGAGGTGCTGTCGATCGAGGGTCCGCTCGGCGCGCCGAGAAGGCCCGCTCCGGGGGAGTCGAGTAGCGGCGCCGCCATCCAGCCGATGAGCAGTCCCACGCCGGCCGCGCACAGACTGATCACGGCATGCTCGACGAGCAGCACGACCGCAACCAGCCAGGGTGTGGCTCCTACCGCCTTTAGCAAGCCAGCCCGTCGTTGCTGTTCGACCATTCGACCGCTAACAAGGATGGCCATACTCGCCACCGCCAAGAGCGCCAGCAGCCACGCTCCAGTGGTCAGAATCTCTCGAACCTTGGTCAGGGTTTGCGCGTCACCGGCCCGGATCTGCTGCCAGGTGAGCAGGTAGGGAGCGTTCGGCGAAGTACTGGAGTTGTAACGGTCAGCGAACGCCCCGACGTTCATGGGATCTGCGAGTTTCAGGTTCAAGAAGTAGGCCGCGGGTCCGTCCGTCCCGGCGATGCGGGCGGCGTCTGACTGTTTGGCCCACACCAGGCCTGGGTTGGTGTGGGCCACTGCGTTGGTCAGGATGCAGCCTTCGGCCTGAGCGCAGGTGTTCGGGTAGGCGGGCACGGCCGCGCTGACCGCGATCCCCACAACAGCGAAGTTGGTTCCGCCGAGGTTGACCCTGTCGCCGACGTGGAGTCCAAGCGCGCTGGCGAAGCCTGCCTCGAAGACCACCCCGCCGGGCTGCACCCAGCCGCCGTGCAGCAGCTTTGGCTGATCGACCGGCGCGGACGAGTAGTCCCGGCCTTCGACCTCGGCGCCTCCGGTGGTGTGCCCTTGGCGGAGCAGGGTCCACGTGACAGGAAACGGCCCGCTATGAGCGATGACGCCAGGGGCGTTCTCCAGAGACGTGAGTGCCGCAGTGTCGGCCTGGTCATCGCCTGGGGTCGTGTTGGTGCTGCCCGGGTTGGTAGTCGTGGCTGGCCCAGGGGCATTCGAACCCCCCGCGGTGTTGACCGTCGCGACCACGTCCGGCCCGATCGTGGCCGCCCGAGTTCGAGCGTAGGGGTTGTCGGTGGTACCTCGAAGCGACAACCCGAGAGTCAATGTCGCCGCCCCGGCAGCGATAGCGACCAGCAGGAGGACCGCCTGGGCGGACCGGTGACGCAGGTCCTTCACGACCAGACGAGAGATGAGGAGGAGTCGCCCCATCACTCGCCGCCCAGGCCTGCGAGGTCGGCAAAGTCTCCTCTCGTGCCGCCGGCGAGATGTGTCTGGTCGACAAACCCGCCGTCGCGCATCGAGATCAACCGGTCCGTGGTCGCGGCGATCCGCTCGTCGTGGGTGACGATCACCAGCGTCAGGCCAGCGATATGCAACTCCTCGAATAGCCGCAGCACCTCCAAGGTGGCCGCGCTGTCCAAGTTCCCGGTCGGCTCATCCGCCAACACCACTTGCGGCTCATTGGCCAACGCCCGAGCAATCGCCACCCGTTGACGCTGACCGCCCGACAGCGCGGAGGGGAGGTGATCAGCCCTCCCGGAGAGCCCCACCTGGTCGAGAAGTAGCTGGGCCCGCCGACGCGCGTCAGCCGGCGACCGGCCCGCGAGCAGCGCCGGCAGCTCGACATTCTCTTGGGCGGTCAGCTCGTCCATCAGGTGATACGCCTGAAAGACGAAACCGACCTCAGAGCGACGAATCTGGGCCAACGCCCGCTCAGAGAACTGGTCGATCCGCCGCCCCGCCAACCACAATTCGCCGGCACTCGGCCGGTCGAGCCCGCCCAGCAGGTGGAGCAAGGTCGACTTCCCACAACCACTCGGCCCCATGATCGCCACGGCCTCGCCGCGAGCCACCTCCAGATCAACCCCATCGACAGCACGCACCAACCCGCCGCCCCGGCCATACTCCTTGCGCAGCCCACATGCACGTACCAGCGCTGTTGCCGACTCGTTCACGACGTTCTCCTTCGATCGGTCCAGATGCGTTCGCAGGCCTCCAGCCAGCGCAAGTCGGCCTGGAGACGCAGTGCGATCCCTTCCAGCAGCAGCCCAGAGTCAGACCGATCCGGCTCGGCCATCGCGGCGCGCTCAACGTCGCGCAGCCGCCGCAACAGCTCACGGCGCTGCAAATCAACAATGCCAATCGGATCCGCCAAGCCCGCCTGCGCGGCAGCGACGAGCTTGAGATGGAACTCGGCCAGGTCGGGCTTCGGCCAGCTCACCTCAGCCAGCCACTCACTCACCCGCTCCTGGCCCGCCGAGGTCAGCTCATACACCTTGCGGTCCGCCGACGACCCTCCCGCTACCCGGCGGGAGACGAAGCCCGCTCTCTCCAAGCGGCCAAGGACGACGTAGATCTGGCCGTCATTCACCGCCTCGCCCAAAGGCCCCAGCGCCCGATCCAAACGGGTACGCAGCTGGGAGCCCTGCGAAGGCTCCTTCGCCAACATCGCCAACACCACTTCCTGCTGCACACCTCACCTCCCACCTAACCGTTAGGGCAGACTATAACGGTTAGATCAGGCGGCGCAACCCTAGGTATCCTCGAGTCCGGGAGGACCAAGGCCTGGGTGATCGCCATGACCTCTCGCACGCTCGCTTGTCGTGGTCGGAGAACTCCCGAAGGACAGGCATCGCCACTACGACATCGAGATCGCACCGCCACCGGACAACTCACATCGCCATAAGACGCCCTGTACCGGGCGACCGCAACTCCAGCTATAACCTACGTCCCAAGCACGCCGTCTACCGCGCATAATCACCGAGGGAGCCGCGAGACACTGGCTTTCGGCGCCCAAAACCACCCTGCCCTGTAATCGATCTCGCAGATGTGTTCCCAGGGGGAACGGCTCGATCGAGGCGAGCAGAATGTTCGAGGACCGGGCCGGCGATATGGTCGCGCGTTCGGCCGTCCCCATCGCCGGAGCCGCTGGACTGCAGGCGAGCCCGACCCGTCTGGCGCCCCCAGAGATAGCCAAAAGGGGCGCGCCAAACGCTTCCAGCTCGGACTATCGGCGTGTCGTCAAGGGCGTCGGCCTAACCCCAAGGGCATCTTGAAGTCGGGACCGCCATCGGGAACGGTGAAGGGGCTGTACCCGGGGTCAACCGTCATCACGTCCAAGTCCGAGAAGACAAGCGTGACGATGACGCCTGGCCCGCAGGCGAACAAGTCGGTCTCGCCACCATCGACAACCCGGACCACCATTCGGGTGACGCTCGGGCTAGCTCGTACTGCGATGCCCACAGGCCCCTCTTCGTTGCGGGACGAGTAGGTGTTGATGAGATCGTCTCCCCACAGCTTCGGGCCGCCCATGCCGCCGCTACATCGGTAGCCGTCCGGGCCGGTGACATCCAGTCCGGTCCCGTAGGCCTCGTCGTCATCTCCCGCTTCGAGGGTCCACTGGAAGTTGCGGATCGTTCCGGTCCCGATCAGGCGGGTGTCGCTCACGTTGGGTCTCCCGTGCCGCAGAACACCAGTGCAACAGAATATGGCCGGCATCGAACGGCCGCTCCGACTTGGCGTGATGTGCTGCTGCCATGCTGCTGGGTGGTCGACAAAGTCTGGCCAGAACGCTCGATGGTGGTCAGTTCAGACCAGCCTCCTCCAGCGCCGCTCGAAGCAGGTGGTTCTCGTTGCCGATGGCCATGATCACTTCGGCGTGGAGCAGGCTCGCGACGGCGAGAGCCTCCCGGGAGAGAAGATTCAGTCCTCGGCCGGGGCCATCGAGCTGGCTGGCCATCATCGGTGCCACTTCTCGCCAGCTCAGCATCTCGATGTCCCCGGGCAGTTCGAGGACCGCCTGCAGGGCCGCCTCGCGTTGAGGCCTTGGAAGTGTCAGGATCGGTCGAGACAGAGCGCCACCAGCCCCGCGGACCACGGCCTGGCACAAGCGCAGGTACCAGTGGCCGGTAGTGAACACCCGGTCTTGAGGCCGCAGGATCTCACCCCGGAGTATTCGAGACAGGGTCTGGTCATCAACAACGACGGTCAGGGTTACGACGTCCCTACTGATTCGCCAGATCCGGGTCTCCAAACCCCGTGCGGGCCCCATCCCAGTCGGCGCCGGCCAAGACCTCGTCGCGTAACCGGCTCACTCCGCCCGGGACCAGCAGAACCGAATCGCCCAAGTCGAGCCACCCGATCGTTCCCCCTTGGTCGAGGCCCCACCGATGGCGGGTCTGGGCCGGCAGGGCCATCTGGCCGCGATCACTGACCTTGGCTTCACCACTTTGTGCCACGACGGACCTCACAATGCGATTTATCGAGTTGCATTGTACCACTCCTGCTGGAGATCAACTCTCCGGCCCGACCGATCATCGACGGCGCGCCCCATAGGGCTTGGAGGTGACGGAATCGGAGTGCAGAACAGCGGCGCATCGGGTTTTGTACTGGGCGTACCCAGTCGATCGGAATCGGCGTTATGTACTTTCAATGTTATATAATAGATTATACGTATCTCAGTACATAATATTCACCGCTCCCATGACGAGACCGTACTGTTTTCGGTACGGTTGTGACACCTGGGAGGTACTGATGGTCTTAGCAGACACCAACCGCCGCCGGCTCTACGACCGGGCTCTCGATCGCTACGGCTACGTCACTACCCGTGACGCCGAGCAGCTCGAGGTGCCCACCGTCGAGCTGCGCAAGATCGCCCAGCGCGGCGGGCTCGAGCACGTCGCCTACGGGCTCTACCGGTTTGAAGAAGTGCCCCGCACCGGCCGCGACCAGTACATGGAGGCCGTGCTACGCGTCGGTCCCGACGCCTACCTGACCCAAGACGCAGTCCTCGCCCTCCACGACCTGGGGCTGGTAAACCCACGGCATATCAGGGTCGGATTGCCCAGGCGAGAACGGTCGCGACTCCCCCCCTACATCCAGGTCATCCACCAGCAGCTCGACCCGAACGACCTCACTGCCTACGAGGGAATCCCATCCGCGACCGTCGCCCGGGCCCTACTCGACTGCCGTCCCTTGGCCATGGGCGAACGCCTCATCGACGCCGCACGCGACGCAGCCCGACGCGGCCTCCTGACAAAGAACGAAGCCAACCACGTCCTCGCTCAGCTCGGGGCCGAGACGTGAGCGCCAAACGCGAGGACCAACCTTCGAATCTCCGGTCGCTCGAAACCCGCATCACCAACTTCGCCCGAGGGATGAACCGACCGGTCCGACGAGTACAGCGGGCGGTGGCCAATACCGTCATCGGACAGATGCTGCCGCCCAGCGTCGTCAAAGGGGGCACCGCGCTCAAGCTCCGCGTCGGAGAGGCCGCCAGCCGGTTCACCCCGGATTTCGACGCCTCCCGCTCCAAGAACGTGACCGTCGACGACTACCTCGATGACTTGGCACAACGACTGACCGTCGGGTGAGCCGGCTTCACGGGCACCGTCGAGGAGATCGACGCCCCCCAACCCGAAGGTGTCCCCGACGGGTACGTGATGCCGCCATTCGACATCCGCCTCGCCTACAAAGGTCGGCACTGGCTAACCGTACGATTCGAACTCGGCCACGACGAAATCGGCAGCAGCGACAGCCCGGAGTTCCGCATCGCCCACGACATCGTGGACATGTTCGAAACTCTGGGACTTCAAACCCCCAACCCCATCGCGGTGCTGGCCCTCGATCATCAGATCGCCCAGAAACTCCACGCTTGCACCTCGATCAACGCCAAGACCGGCGGGAACGAACGAGCCCACGATCTGGTCGATCTCCAGATACTCGACCAAGAAGAGACTATCGACATGGCCGCCGTCGCCCAAACAGCCCAAAGGCTGTTTACTTCCCGGCGCGGCCATCTCTGGCCGCCGATCATCGTCGCCTATGAAGGATGGGACACTATCTACGCCGAGGCCGCCGACGGTCTCGACGTCATCGACAACATCAACGACGCCATCGAGTGGGCCAACAACTTCATCGCCCGCGCCACCCTCGACACCCCACCCGGCCGTTAGTCGCTCTGCTCGCTGGTGCACGTCCCCGACTCGCTCTCCGACGGCACCGCCGTCAAAGCGAGCTGTTCGGTGCCGGGACGTCGATAGGGTCCCTCAGCGTTGATACCTTTGGCCATGGCCTCTGCCAGCGAGTACTCCGGAGTCGCTGATGCGCGAGCGCGGCGCAAGGCCGATACCGAGGCGGTCTTCGCTTACCACCAAGAGCAACTCCGACTTCTGCAGGAGCACGTTCGGGAGGGTTTCGGCCGCCTTGACGGCGGCGAGATCGACTCTTTCGACCTCGATCATGTGATCTACCGCTACACCCGAGCGGCCAAAGAACTCTGGAAGTTCTGCGGAAACGGCGGGTCACGCATCGAGTGGGCGGCGGCCGCGATCGAGTCCCGCCGCCAGTCGGGGACCGAACCGGATTGGTGGGAGATCGGCGACCCCGACCGGCGAAGACGAGTGCCTCACGCTTAGGAGCGGGCGTCCGGGCCGAACAGGGCCGAAATCTCCAGGTCAGGGAACCCCGAGCGGGAGCTGAGCGGTCCGCACGGTGTGCCCGCCAACGTGACCGACAGCCGGAGCAGGTCTGAGGTTGTCTGGGCTCGCCCGTGGGCATCGGCCAGGTAGGAGAATTCGTTCATCATGCCCACAACGCTCCGGTTGGCGGTCTTGGCCAACTGGTGCTCGGCCATCAGTTCGATCTCCCGGGCGACGAGGGGGTGGGGTACACCGAGTTCGCCTAGGACTGCGGCCAGCGACTCGGCGAACCGGGGGAACACGGTGCGCGCCGGCGCTAGATGGACCAGCACCGGGAGGAGCGTGGTCTCGTTCACGAACAGGGCCACCTGCGGGCGCCAGAAGATGGCGGTGCCGTACCAGCTGCCCATGACCGTGGTCGATCTGGCCGAAGAATCGGCAGTCGCTGACCCGAGCCGCTCAAGCAGCTTCTTCGTGGCGTGGAGGACGAACATTGCCTCCATGGTGACTCGCCGAGGTCGACACCGTCGGGAAACCAGGCAATGGTCCCGACGTCACCGAGCCCCGACTGCTGGGCGTATCCGGGTGAACTTCGGCCCTCGCAAAGTGGCGCTGTTTGGGTGGCTCAACCCCACAAGAACCCCACACGACGCCGAGAACCACCGCCAATTGCTGTCAACTGCTGGGAGGCAAAATCCCTGCTCAACGGCTATTTCGCGGGGAACCGGCAGGTCACGGATCTGCCCGTTCCAGAATCCCGCCTACAGGCCGACTCACCGTCACAACCCATCTGAGCTGCATTTTTACAAATCGAGTCGCCGTTGTGACACGCCGGTGACGAGGCGTAGAAGTGGCGAAGCTGGTGGAAGCCCTCCCCCTTCGGGATGCTCAGCGGGCCGCTGCCCGCTGCCACATATCGGAGAAAGGGGTCCTGCGCATCGGCTCTCCTCGCCGCCCAGGTCGCCTGTGCACGGCGTGAGATTCGGCGGGATTGCGCTGTCGCCCCAGGCGCTAGCTGACCCCGCGTCCGACCAACGCCGTGTTCAACACTCTCAGGGCACTACGCCGCAAACTCGGCGACCCACCAGTCATCGAAACCCAGCCCGGAGTCGGCTACCGGATCACCCAGCCCGACGATCGCCGCGTACCAACGCACGTGGTCACGCCGGACGGAAGTCGGCAGGCAGACACCGAATAATCGACATCGAGCCACCCGACGCGACGTGAAGCGCTCCGATGAGGCGTGAAGCGCTCCCGCTGCGGGGCACTGGACGACGCGGACACGCCTACCAGGATCTCCGCGGCCGCAGCGATGTGCCGCGTGGACCTCGACGAGCGGTAGCGGTGGCATTGTCGGGCCAGGACCTCGTAGTCGATGCCGAGTTCGGCGCCCCGGCTCGAAGAAACGGAGCGTCGGTGGTGACCAGCAACCGCGCTTCTACCAAGATCGCCACCGCTAGACAACCAACGACCCTTTGGATCAACACCTCCGGCGTGGCGGGCGGGATTTAACCACGGCCGAGCTAGAATCCGGAAATATGAGTGAGAACGGATACGGGCCGGTCTTGGCCGAGGGCTTTTTCAACGAGGGGCCGCTCGGCCTCGCTCTTGCCGCTGTTCTCGTCGCCCTCGTCGCTCTCGTCCGCAGGGTGCGACGCCCGCCCACGACAAACAAGGCTCTCTTCTAGGCCCCTGACCACGTGTCAATACATGAGGGGCCTTATGCGGGTTCTGACTAAGAGCTGAGATAAGCATTCTTCGCGCGGGCCGTGCGCTTTCCATCTGAAAACGCGCGACGAGCATTCCGCTTTGCGAACAACATTGTGGTGTTCGCAATTCACTAACAACAGAACGTTGCCGCATTTGAGACACCGGACTTTCTCATCTGTGAAGCGGTACTCGCCCGTCATATGCCGAGTGGACGGGTGCGGGTCGGAGCCGGGGGCCCCAGATCGTTCGCTTGAGCAACGACTATCCCTTGGATGCTCGCCACCTGATCCCCCTCGCCCCTACCCGTAGGCGGCTGACCGTAGCACCCACCGCCAGCAACTCAGCCTGGTTCTCCTGCCACTTCAGAGAACGTTTGGTTTCCCGCGGGTTACGAGGGAGCGTTTATCACTAGCCGTCGTTGCATCGACGCTCACAGGAAAATCGGTGCCGGTCTGGACTCAGTCGTTCGGGTCGCGCTTCTCGGCCAAGAACTCCGCGGCCGCCTCCGCTCCGTAAGACGCAAGCGCCGCTGTCAATTGCTCAACCATCTCCGAGAGCGACATTTCAGGGTTTTCAGTCCTAATCCGCTCCTCTGCCTTGACAACAAACCGGAACTCACTTT
>Ga0182030_10003938_pt1 | contig 31701 bp, 29 predicted proteins | sample 812S3MmetaG_FD_121299 | JGI IMG/M metagenome (GOLD analysis project Ga0182030, IMG submission 121299) | Permafrost microbial communities from Stordalen Mire, Sweden - 812S3M metaG (Illumina Assembly) | ecosystem: Environmental > Terrestrial > Soil > Wetlands > Permafrost | place: Sweden... | reverse complement strand
GGTGTCGATGGCTTGCAGCCGATTTCCCGGCCGCGCAGCCACGGCGTAGCCATGAATGGACTGGGCCGCCAGGGTGTTGCCGCCCGTGTCCACAACCAACGTCGACTCGTCGCCGACGATGAACCCGGCATTCACGCACCACGGCGGCGAGTATCCCAGGCCCGTCACGGCGTAACAGCGGCCGGAAAGACGCATGTTCACCAGTATCGCGCAGGGTGGGACGGGCTCCGGCGTGTTGCCGAAGTGGCGCTAAGTATTTGGTGTGGGGCAGACCACAAGACAATGATGGTCTGCCCCACAGCGCGGGTTTAGGTTGTGCTGGCTTCGAGAGCCAGGTCGGGGCTGGTGCCGACTCCCGGCACCTTGGCTTGCGCCGTCCAGGTGGTGCCGTTGAAGCTGGAATACCAGATCGACTGATCGCCGGCCTCGCCTTTCCATGCCGCGTACAGCGCGCTGCCGAACAAGGCCAGGCCAGGCCCCACGCTGCTGCCGACACCGGCGATCTGTTTTTGCGCGGTCCAAGCGGTGCCGTTGAAGCTGGCATACCAGAGACGCTCGTCCATGAACTCGCCCTTCCAGACCGCGTAGAGGACGCCGCCGAGCGTAGCCAGAGACGGTCCTTCGCTGGTACCCACGCCGGCCACTTGCTTTTGGGCCGCCCAACTGGTTCCGTTGAAGCTGGAGTACCAGATGCTGGGATCGCCGTAGACACCCTTCCATGAAGCATAGAGGACGCCGTTGTAGACCGCCAGCGCCGGCCCAACGCTGGTAGCGGTGCCGGGGATCTGCGCCTGCGCCGTCCAGCTTGTGCCGTTGAATTTGTTCCAGAACAGGCGCTGGTCGCCTTCCACCCCTTTCCAGGCCATATATAGGTTGCTTCCCAATACAGCCAGCCGCGGACCGGTGCTGGTGCCGACGCCCGAAACCAACTTTTGCGCCGCCCAAGTCGTGCCGTTAAAGGTGGTGTAGTAGATGCCCTGGTCGTCTCCTTCGCCCTTCCACGCCATATAGAGCGTGCTCCCCAGGACCGCCAGAGCCACGCCGGAACTGGTTCCCACGCCGGGGACCTGCTGCTGGGCGGCCCAGGTTGTGCCGTTAAAGGTGCTGTACCAGATGCGCTCGTCGCGCTCCTCTCCCTTCCAGGCCATGAACAGTTTGCCGTTGTATTCGGCCAGCGCGACCGGGAGCCCGACGCCTTCCAGCGCATACATCAGCGCCGTTCCGTCCACGCTGCCGAACCCGGTGCAGGCGTCCCAACCCGGGCCCGACTTGTATCCGGGCGCTCCGCTGGTGGCGTTGCTTTGGCCATCGTTGACATCGCGGTATACGTTGGTACCGGCGAAAGCGTAGAGGTTGTAGTTCAGATAGCCGACCGGCTCGCCCAGGTTGGCATTGAGCAGCGCCACCAGGCCGGCGTACAGCGGACCGACCGCGCTGGTTCCTCCCCAGGGACCGTTGGGGGAACCGTACAGGATGAGTTCGTAGCCGCTGTCCGGATCCGCATTCCCGGCAACATCCGGAATGCCGCGGCCGACGTGCGCCCCGGGGTTCACGGAAGCGGGGACACCAGCCCAATTCTGCCAATAAGGCAGCGGAAAGACGACGCTGATGCCGCCGCCGGTGGCGCCGTTATCGTTCCAGGTGTCTTGTGTGAATGTAGTTCCGGACACGTTCGAGATGGTGGTTCCGCCGCAGGAGGTAAGCCAGGGGTCGGATCCTGGGTAGTTCACGTGAGCTTGGCCGTCGCTAATCTGGCAGCTCGATCCGTCGTCGCCACTGGCGGCAAAGACGGTAACGCCCAACACGGACGCCTCCTGGAAGGTTGCGCTCACTGCTTCGATGGCCGCCTGAGTCCAAACGCTGCCCCCGGCAACGGAGATCTCGTCTTCCGCCCAACCCCAACTGATGGAAATAACCGAGGGATGGTTCGTCGTATCGTGGATGGCGGTCGTGACAGCGTCCACCCAGCCTTGCTCCGTCCATGGCGCGAAGTACACCGCGATCTTAGCGCCTTGGGCAACCGCGCCCGCCACGCTGATATCCAGCGCGACCTCCGTGTCGTCCCCGTGCGGACTGGCTGCAGTGCCCGGAGAATTTGTCGCCCCGTCGACACCGACAGCGACGACGGTGGGCGCAGTGAGGCCCTGGCCCTTAAAATATGCCGTGATATCGCTCGGGATAAAACCGCACGTGCCGATGTTCGAGTCGCCGAATTCCAGAAGGCCGATGGTTTGTCCGGCCGCTGTGGGTGGAGTCGCCGGAAAATCATAGAGCTTGGCGACTTGAGGCGGCGTCAGCGGCGTGGTGGCTTGTGCGGGTCCACGGACATTGAACGCCCTCGCCATCCTCCGGTTGTCAAGGCCAAACACACCTTCGACGATATCCGTGAGTTCGGACGGCATTTGGACTGTTCCTTCACGGCCGCGGTAGTTGCCGTCGGGCGATTCGTAACTGCCCAGGGAGACCGCGAAAACGCGGTTCATCTGCGCCACCGTACCGGAGACGACGACTGTGCGGCGGGAAATGCTGCTTTCGACGATCCGGAGACCGTTGGTGCGAGCGAATTGCGCAATCTGTTCGATGTCGGCTGGATCGGCGCCGTAGCGGGCCGCAAACTCCTGGCGGGAGAGAGCCGGGCCGCGCCGCAGCGAGGAAGGGCCGGTCTGTTGCGGGCTGGGCAGCGGTGGCGCATCGGCACGCCGGCGCACCCTAATACTTACAGACAATATCTCTTGCGGATCCGCCGGTCCGACCCGGCGAGCGCCGCGCGCCGGGCGTCTTCCCGTCTTACTCAGTTCCTTGTAATTCGTCGGACTTTCACCCATATTGCGATCTCCGTTTCTGACTTGGATTGGAAGTAAGCAGGCACACAAGCGAATCGCCGGAATCTGTCGTATTTCAGGCAGCCGCCGTTCCGCGCATACGATAGAACTGGGGCACCTGCCCCTCTTACGATTGCTGTACCCCTCGCAATCGTGTCTGGAGTATGAAACAACTTTAATGGGGCGTCAAGGGAAATGTCGCGAATCAGTACCGGGTTTTCCGAGCCAACTTAGTAAGAACCCTTAAGAAATCGCGCGTGCCTATAACTCGATGAGCCAGCCAGGTTCCAACCCAGGTCTGTCCGCCGTCGTCCTGAGCTGTATCTCGAAACTATCGAGGTTGGCAATTCTCCCGCCCGACTTCATGCACTTCAGCTTCACTAGGGTGGATACCCGACTCCTGGGAGCTATCTTCTCCCAAGCCGCGGCGTAGTAGCACAGCTCTTCGAAGACATGGTTCAATTACTGTCCTGCCGTTCTCCCGGTCAACTTAAGTGCTCGTTTTCGCAATTACAGACTCGTATCCGGTAACTGCTCCCTCAATCGCGGTCGCGGCTCGGTTTCGCGCGTTTCCGAGCCGCGACCGTCAGGGAGCGGTTGCACGCAATTACGTTAGCGAACTTCCGCAGCGGTGTACTAAGTTCGTACGCAATGGCTTTGTCAGATTTCGCCTTCGCAGCCAGGCACACGATATTCTTGGGAGTCAGGCTGGACGACAGCTTGAGCGGGCGCAGACACGCCTTCGGCCAGAGCCAGGCGCCACTGTCCGACTTCCGTTTTGAACTCTTCGGTTGGAGGTGATGCCGGTCTGAGCGAACGTCGCGGCAGGACCGCAATCCATTCAGCCCGGTTCAAGCGCAGAGATGGCGCCGACGGCGGCTTCGGGCGCCAGCCGCCCTGGGTGACAACGGCCTCCGGTTCCAATCGGCCCCGTGGAGACTCCGGCACGCTCCGCCATCGCCCTGGCGGTGCGCTTCGCCCGGCCTCCGCTTCTACTGCTGTCCCCCCGGCGCCCTCGCTTCCTAAACCCCTATGCGCTGGCGCGATAGGGCTGATCCTCGCTCGGCAACAAACGAAAGCGGTGCGAGTTCACCCGCACCCCGACGCGGTTGCCCTCCGCGCGAATCACGAACCCGGTCACTTGCAGTTCCATGGCCACGCCCTCCCCGTAGGAAGCCGGCCACTCGATCGAAAGTTCGATGTGCGCACCCACGGGAAGAGTTCTGCGGCAGCGAAAGCCAAGCCCCCCAGTACTCAAATCGCAGGTCATCCCCGTTCCGGTAATCGGCACCGAGCTCCGCTGCGAAACCCGATACTGCACCGGGAGGTGAATTTCGTACCTCCGGCGCGACCGCCGGTCATTCTTGGTTTGATCCAAACTCTTGCTCCTCTGCCTCCAGGCTGAACTGTTAGCGTAACGGCGGCGGCAAACCGGAGGCCTTTTCGTGATTGGTTCGTTAGGTTGCAATTCTGAATCCATTTCGGTGTCTCGCTGCAAATAAAGTGTTTGCAACGGGGAAAAGTTTCCGAATTTTTTACGCACCGAGCAATTTCTACGGGGCCGTCCCCCAGGGAAGGTACACAATTACACCATCCCGGCCGTCCGGCGGCGCGGTTCTGCTACCATGGATTTTCCTAGCAAATCCATGGCATTGCGTCTCCATAACACCCTTTCCCAGCAAGTTGAGGTCTTCACACCGTCCGAGCGCAACACGGTCCGCATGTATACCTGCGGCCCCACGGTTTACGACTACGCTCATATCGGCAATTTCCGCACCTTCACTTTCGTCGATATCCTGCGCCGCTGCCTGCGCCTCAACGGTTTTGCCCTCGAACATGTGATGAACATTACAGATGTGGATGACAAAATCATCCGCAATGCGGTCGCGCAAGGCAAAACTCTCGCCGCCTACACCGCCGTCTACACCCAGGCTTTTCTGGACGACTGCGCCGCTCTTCGTCTGGAGCTTCCGGAACGCCTGGTACGTGCGACCGAGCACATCGAAGACATGCTGCTGGCCATTGGGAAGCTGGGAGAATCGCGCCACACTTATGCGTCGGAGGGTAGCGTCTATTTTCGCATCGCCACTTTTCCGGAATACGGCAAGCTTTCGCATAACGATTTCCGGGGCAACATCGCCGGCGCTCGCGTGGATGTCGACACCTACGATAAAGCCGACGCCCGGGATTTTGCGCTCTGGAAGGCCGCCAAGGAGGGCGAGCCGTTCTGGGAAGGCGCTCTTGGCCCTGGCCGCCCCGGCTGGCACATCGAGTGCTCCGTAATGGCCCTTAAGTACCTGGGCGAAACGCTGGATCTGCATGCCGGGGGCGTCGATCTGGTGTTCCCCCATCACGAAAACGAAATCGCCCAGTCCGAGTCGCTCACCGGCAAGCCGTTCGCCCGCTTCTGGGTGCATGCCGAGTTTCTGCTCGTGGAAGGCCAGAAAATGTCGAAGTCGCTGGGTAACTACTTTACCTTGCGCGACATTCTGGCGCGCGGCTATACCCCGGAGGCAGTCCGCTACCTGCTGGCATCGGTGCCGTACCGCAAATCGCTGAACTTCACCTTCGACGGGTTGAAATCCGCCGGCACCGCCATCGACCGGCTGCGCAATTTCAAGCTGCGGCTGGAGACCGACCGCCTCCCCGATGGTGCCAGCGAGGTCTGGAGCGCGCGCACCGCCTCGGCGCAAGGGACATTTCGGAATGCGCTCGACGACGATTTGAACACGGCCGAGGCGCTGGCTGCCGTGTTCGAGTACCTGCGCGACGCCAATACGGCCATGGACTCCGGCGAATTCCGCGCCGGCAACGCCCCTGCCGCGCTCGATCTACTGACCGCATTCGATGCGGTTTTCGACGTGTTGAAACCCTCCGCCGCCGCCGGCCAGTGGAGCGATGCCGAAATCGAAGCTTTGATTGCCGAACGGGCCGCCGCCAAGAAAGCCAGGAATTTCGCCCGCGCCGACCAGATCCGCCAGCAACTCTCCGACCAGGGCATTCTGCTGGAGGACACCAAGAGCGGCGTGCGCTGGAAACGAAAATGAGAACCACCAAATCCGGCAGCCCGGCCGCGGGCGCCTGCCAGATCCACACCAAGGCCGTGCACGCGGGCGACCGGCGCAAACCTTCGTCCGCGATACCGGTCACTACGCCCATCCATACGGCCTCGAGCTACTTTTACGAGACCAGCGCGCAACTCGACCGCATTTTCGGCCGGGAAGAGGAAGGCTACGCCTACGCGCGCTACGACAACCCCACCAACGCCGCGCTGGAAGAACTGCTCACCTCGCTCGAAAACGGCTATGGTTCCCTGGCCTGCGCATCCGGCATGGCGGCCCTGCAACTGGCCATCTCGACCGCCCTGGCCGACGGGCGCAAATCCATCGTAGCCGCCGACGCGCTCTACGGCGCCACGGTGGGATTGCTGCTGAACGTGCTCGAACCCTCCGGCATCGACGTGCGCTTCGCCGACGTCTGCGACCTGGCCGCCCTGGAAGCCGCGGTGGCTGAGTCGAAACCCGGCTGCATTTTGATCGAATCCATTTCGAACCCGCTGCTGCGGGTGCCCCAGGTAGACCGGATTGCCGCCATCGCCCGCGCCGCCGGAGCCGCTCTTGTGGTGGACTCCACCTTCGCCACCCCGATGCTGCTGCGTCCGCTAGAGCGGGGTGCGCACTTCAGCGTACACTCGCTTACCAAGTACCTGGCGGGCCACGGCGACGTTCTGGGCGGCGCGGTGGTCTGCGATGAAGAGCACTTCGCTGCCCTGCGCGCCCTCTCGCGCACCATCGGCGCCGTGCTCGGCCCGTTTGAAAGCTACCTGACCATGCGCGGCATCAAGACCTTCCCCCTGCGCATGGAACGGCAGTGCGCCAACGCCTGCCGGCTGGCAACCTGGCTGGCGGCCCACCCCAAAGTCGAGCGCGTACATTTCCCCGGCGACCCCTCCCATCCGGACGCCGCCGCCATCCGCCGCCTGTTTCCACCGGATCTCTATGGCGCCATGGTCAGCTTCGAAATCAGGGGCGCCGGCCGCGACGAAGTCTTCCGCTTCCTGGATGCCCTGGAGATCGTCGTCCCGGCCACTTCGCTGGGCGACGTCCACAGCATGGTGCTCTATCCGGTAATGGCGTCGCACCGCGAGGTTTCCCCCAAACACCGCGAGCGAATGGGAATCCGCGACAACCTGGTGCGCCTTTCGGCCGGCATCGAATCGGCCGGAGACATCATTGCCGATTTGGAACGCGCGTTGGCTGCGGTGTGAAAGGTAGTAATCAGTAACCAGCTCAAGGTCAGTACCCGATTTCGGAGTTACGTCCACGTATTAAAGAAAACCGCTCCCGCGGCTCGGTTTCGCGCGTTTCCGAGCCGCGACCGTCAGGGAGCGGTTGCCGGGAAACTAGACCGTAACCGCGACGCAAGTCTCACCGGTTGCTCCTACCCCATCGAAGGGCTCCTCCGGAATACGTTCACCGTCTTCAGACATGCTCTCGACAACCATGCGGACGACCTCGTTGATGTTCTTGAGGGCTTCTTCCCGGGTCTCGCCTCACGTCGACCCGCCGACGCGCTCCAGCGCGGGGCAGTAGACGTGCCATCCCGCGGGATTGCCGTCGAAGTCTTCATCGGGCTCGATAACTACTTTGAAATTGTAGGTTTTCATCGCCATCTTGGCAGCACGCGGCCCTAACTATCCCGGCCGACCGCCATGACAAAATACTCGGCCGGGCCGGGACCGGGGTTGCGCCAGCCATGCTCTTGGCTGGACGCAGTGATGACCACCGATCCGGCATCGATACGGCTGGTTTGGGAGCCCAGGGTCACGTCCAACTGGCCGGTTCGCAGCATGAGGATTTCTTCGTGAACGTGGCTGTGGGGCGGGTGCGGCTGCTGCCCCGGCCCGAGCTGGGTCATATGCAGGTCGATGTGATAACCGCTGTGCGTGGCGCCGTCGAAGACCGCCCGCGTTTGGTTTGCCCCGTTGGTTTTCACCGGCAGGTCTTCGTACTTGTAAGCCTTGGCAGCCAGGGGCGCATCCGGCTTGGGCGCATTCTGTGCGTGCGCGGCTTGGGCCGCCACGAGCGGCAGCAGCGCGGCAATGTCTCGGCGCGAATAGTTCACGGAACCTCCTGGATCGATAATAGCGAGGTTCCTGTAGCGCCGGTGACCGAGGCCTCACTTCGTATATACAATTACGACATTGGCGGATAACTGACCGACAACATTCGGAGGGCTCGCGTGCAGCGTGAGTCCGTAGCCGCTCGGCGCCGGCAAGATCGTCGGCGGCAGTTGCACGTCTATCTGAAACACGCCGTCAATGAGCCCAGGCGCGTTTCCGGCGTAGAGAATATTGAGTGGGATCGCGTCGCCGTCCACCATTTCGAATTTATTGAGCGACGGGTCCCAGGGCGTGGCACTGGTGGGCGCCGCGCCGTCCTGGCTACCCGCAGGCCAGGTCGCGCCAGTGCCGAAGAGGCTCACAATCGAGCCGGCGGACGCTGGATTGGATGCCGAATTCACCGTGCCATCCTGGTTGAGCGCGGCGGCGTGGGACCGGTCCGTGGTGAAGATGCCGAGCGACTGCGCGATCCCCAGTTGGATCGACGGGTTTCCCGACGGCGTGACCACCTGCAGCGTAATCGGCGCTGCGGAGCCCACACCCGTCGGGACCTCGAACGGTACCTGGAGGTTGATCTGGTCCGGACCCGCGTAAAGCAGCGCGGCGGGCGTCCCGTCGAACAGAACCTGCAAACCCGCGGTCGAGGCCGGCAAGTCGAATCCATATAACGTAATCAGCGCTCCCGGATAGAAACCCGGGTTCAGCGCGTAGGAGGCCGAATTGGCGAATCCCACGATGGCCGGTGAGTCGAAGGCATAACTCGGAGGTAAGGTCAGCAGCGCGCCCTGAGCTCCGAGCAGCAAGAGACTTCCGCTGCCGCTGAAGGCCGGCGGCGTGGCGATGGTGCCATGGGGAAAACGGAAAAGCTTCTGCACCCCGGTGCCGGAGGGACCGAGTTGCAGGACAAAGTCGGAACCCAGATTCGGGACCCCGGCCAGCGTGGGGAATTGCGGCGACGAGCTCGAACCGGCCAGGTATTCATTGCCCGAAGCGTCCAGCAGCAGTCCCGCGGCGTTCACATCCGCGGATTCCCCCAGGTCGGTCGCGTAGTTCAGCGCCGAGCCGTCCGGCTTGAGCTGCGCGACGAATAGCCCCGACGGTCCCGTTCGCTCCGAAGAGCCGGGGAGTTCAAGCCCACCAGTCGTGTACCCCCCCAACAGGTCCAGATTGCCGCTACCGTCCTGGACCATTGACAGGCCCCCGACGACGCCAAAGCTTATAGATAGTTGATCGTCCCAGAGGAGTTTCGAGCCATCCGCCGCGACCTCAATCACGGACCCGCCCCCGCCTGGGCCCCGGGCATCGGCTACGGCTGCCGCGCTCCCTGAAACCGGCACGATGGCGCTCACCGACGCGTACGTCGATGCGTAGCCGATGCATTCACTGCCCATGCAGTTTGCGGAGCCCGTTTCGAGCAGCGTGCCGTACAGCAGCTTCCCGGCCGGAGAGATCTTTACCAGATACGAGTAGAAATAGGTGTTGAAGAAGCTGTCCGCTCCTTTCTGGCCACCCATATACGCGCCGGGTGTGGTCGGAAAATCCGTCTCATTGGTCGTCCCTCCGACGTACGCATTCCCGCTGCTATCGAGTGCAATCGCCGTAGTCTTGGTGGCGTGGTAGAGTGGCGAGCTCAGCTTGCCGGCCAGATAGGTGGCAAACAGCAGTTTGCTTCCTGTGGGGTCGAGCTCGATCACGAAACCGGCCGTGCGGTAGGGGACCTTCTGCGCCACGATGGGGTTCACCAGGTCGAAATCATCCGAATCGGTATTTCCCACGATCCAGACGTTCCCGCTAGGGTCGACCGCGGCGGCTTGCGGTTCGTCATTGCCGCTGCCCCCAAGAGAGGCTAAAGGCCCGGGCCCCCCACGGAACGGAGCGCCGCCCAAAGCGGCCAGGGCGATCTGCGCGTGCGAATAGCAGCAGACACTGAGCCCGGATGCACTGTTCGCCTGGTTCGTTCCGACCAGCAGTTGGTCCCCGTTCGGCAACTGCAACACCCGGCTGTTGGTAAGGCCCGGACCGAATTGCAGTTGCACCTGCGCGGCGGCAAAGGGCAACAGCGCAATCAGAGAAAAGACAAACCTGTAGATCATGGCGTTGGCTCAGCTCTAAGACCCGCGAAGAGCCGAATTCACTACACCCGAATCCAAATTCCCCGCCGAAAAGCGCCCTACAGGTCGAACCGAATCCCTTGCGCCAGCGGCAGTTGTTCCGACCAGTTGATGGTATTGGTCTGCCGCCGCATGTACGCTTTCCAGGCGTCGCTGCCCGATTCGCGTCCGCCGCCGGTATCTTTCTCCCCGCCGAAGGCGCCGCCGATTTCCGCGCCGCTGGTTCCCAGATTGATGTTCGCGATGCCGCAATCGCTGCCGCGATGGCTCAGAAAGGTCTCGGCGGAGATCAGGCTGCCTGTGAACATGGCCGACGACAGGCCCTGCGGCACGTCGTTGTGCCAGTGCACGGCCTCGTCCAGGGTGTCGAACTCCACCAGGTAAAGGATGGGGGCGAAGATTTCCTCCTTAAGGATCGGCATATCGGGGCGCGCGCGCACCAGCGTCGGTTCGACGAAACAGCCCGTAAGCTTCCCGCCGCCGCTCAGGATCTCGCCGCCCTGCTCGCGGATGCGGCGGATGCCGTCCATCATGTCGTCCACGGCGCGGAGGTTCACCAGCGGTCCCATCAGGGTGGCCGCGTCCATCGGATCGCCCACGCGCACCTGCCGATAGGCGTCGACCAGCGCCTCCCTCATGCGCGGGGCGATTCCACGCTGGAGGAACGCGCGGCGCGTGGTGGTGCAGCGCTGGCCCGCCGTTCCCACCGCGCCGAACAGGATGGCGCGCAGAGCCAGATCGAAATTGGCGTCGTTCATGACGACGACGCCGTTGTTGCCGCCCAGCTCCAGAATGCTCCGGCCCAGCCGCCGCGCCACGGTTTCCGAGACATGGCGGCCCACTTCGGTCGATCCGGTGAAGCTGACCAGCGGAATGCGCACGTCGCCAATCAGCGCCTCACCCACCGTCCGGCTGGGCCCGATCACCAGATTGAAGATTCCCTTGAGCCTATGGCGGTCCGTCACGCGGTTGCAGATCTTCTGGACCGCGATGGCCGTAAGCGGCGTCTCCGACGACGGCCGCCACAGCACGCAATCGCCGCACACCGCCGCAATGAGCGCGTTCCAGGACCACACCGCCACCGGAAAATTGAAGGCGCTGATCACCCCCACTACGCCCAACGGATGCCACTGCTCGTACATGCGATGGCCGGGCCGTTCGCTGGTCATGGTCAGGCCGTACAACTGGCGCGACAGCCCGACGGCAAAGTCCGCGACGTCGATCATTTCCTGCACTTCGCCCCGGCCCTCGGCCAGGATCTTGCCCATTTCGAGCGTCACCAGCGCGCCCAACTCCGCCTTGCGCGCGCGCAGTTCGTCGCCGATTTCGCGCACGATCTCGCCCCGCTTCGGCGCCGGCACCATACGCCATTCGAGAAACGCCGCGCGCGCGTGTTCCACGACGCACTCGTAGTCGGCTACCCCGGCCATTCGCACCGCAGCCAGCGTTTCGCCGGTGGCGGGGTTCACGGAAGCAAGCTCGTCGCCGGCGGGACAGGGAATCCAGTCGCCATAACAGGCGCCCGAATTCACCGGCTCGATTTCGAGCCTCTCGAGGATTTCGTGGATGGAAGTGTTGGCGGTCGGCACGGTTCCATTGTAATGGGGTGACGACGTCCGGCCTGGCACTTATCGTGCAAGGGAACCAGCGACGTATGATATCAGCTTTATATATAATTAAAATATATGAAGGCGTTGCTGGTCCAGTTGGACGAACAGACGCTAGTTGCGTTGAACCGCGTAGCGGCACCGCGAAAGCGGTCCGAGTTTGTTCGAGAGGCAATACGCAAGGCGGTCCGCCGTGCCGAGTACCGTGCGATGCGCGATGCTTACAGCAAACAGCCCGATTCGGCAACGGATGCTGACGACTGGTCGACGCCCGAGGAATTCAAGGCGTGAGACAGTTCGAAATCTGGTGGGCGAATTTGCCCGCGCCGGCAGGCCGGCGGCCGGTGTTGCTATTGAGTCGCAACGATGCCTACCAGTACCTCGGCAAGTTCGTCGTCGCAGAGATCGCCACGACGATCCGGGCCATTCCCGTCGAGGTCCGGCTGGGCAGCCGGGAGGGCCTCTCCTTGCCTTGCGTCGCAAACCTGGACAATCTTCGGACCGCGGCGCGGCAATGGCTCGACTCTCGCGCCGGCTCTCTGGCACCATCGCGGCACAGGGAGGTAAAGCGAGCTTTGGGTTATGCTCTGGGCTGGGATGAATTGATTGATTTGGGTTAGCCTGCGACCCGTGAAATTCTGCTGGTTTCTGATATTTTGATCGCAAGGCAGCAGCAAGTCGAACCCTCTTTGCTCCGCGTAATTCTACCGTCGTTTGCCACAACCCGCATTCTCCACGGTGTTATCCTCGAAAAAACCATGCGAAAGTCGATTGCGATCCTCCTTTTTCTTCTTCCCCTCGGCGCACAGAACTTCGACCCGAAATTCTATGCGGGGCTGCGGTGGCGCTCCATCGGGCCGTACCGCGGCGGGCGGACAGTGGGCGCGACTGGCGTTCCCGAGCAGCCGAACGTGTTTTATGTCGGCGTCAATAACGGGGGTGTTTGGAAGACGGACGACGCCGGGCGCACCTGGTTCCCGATATTCGACGATCAGCCGACCGGCTCCATCGGCGACGTCGCGGTGGCACCGTCGGACCCCAACACGGTCTACGTGGGCTCAGGCGAAGGGCTGCAGCGACCGGACCTTGCGGTGGGCGACGGCATGTACCGCTCAAACGACGCCGGCAAGACGTGGCGGCACCTGGGGCTGCGCGACGGCCAGCAGATCGCCCACATCATCGTCGATCCGCACGATGCGAAGCGTTTGTTCGTAGCCGTTTTGGGCCACCCTTACGGGCCCAACGCGGAGCGCGGCGTGTACCGATCTACCGATGGCGGCGACCACTTCGAGCGGGTCCTCTATAAGGATGAGCACACCGGCGCGGTGGATCTGGCTTTCGATCCGCGCAGCGCCGCCATTGTTTACGCCGTGTTGTGGCAGGCGCGGCAAGGGCCGTGGGAGAACGGGGCGTTTTCGGGGCTGGGCAGCGGCTTGTTTCGCTCCACCGATGGCGGCAACACCTGGAAGCAGCTCACCGGCGGGCTGCCGGGTTTCGACCAGGGGCTGGGCCGCATCGGCATCGGCATTGCGCCTTCGAACGGGAACCGCATGTACGCGCTGGTGGAAGCCGGGAGCGACACCGGCGGCGTGTACCGGTCCGACGATGCCGGAGCCACCTGGAAGCGGGTCAATCACGAAAACCGGGTATACGGGCGAGGCTCGGATTTCGCCTGTGTGCGGGTCGACCCGCGCAATCCCGACGTCATCTACATTGCCAACACCTCCACCTATCGATCGACGGATGCGGGGCAAAACTTTACGGCGATTAAAGGCGCGCCGGGCGGCGACGATTATCACACCATCTGGATCAACCCGCTCAATCCCGATATCATTCTGCTGGCCGTGGACCAGGGCGCCACCATCACCGTGAATCACGGCCGCACCTGGAGTTCGTGGTATAACCAGCCCACGGCGCAGTTCTACCACGTGGCCACCGACAACGAATTCCCGTACAACGTGTATGGCGGCCAGCAGGAGAGCGGCTCGGCGATGGTTTCGAGCCGGGGCAACGACGGCCAGATCACGTTTCGCGAATGGCACCCGGTGGGAGCGGAAGAGTACGGCACGATCGCGCCCGATCCGCTGAATTCCAATATCATCTATGGCGGCAAGGTGAGCCGCTACAACCGCCTGACGGGCGAAGTGAAGCAGGTGGGACCGGGCCGGGGCAGCTACCGTTTTCTGCGCACGGCGCCGCTGCTATTTTCGACCGTGGACCCGCGCGTGCTGTTGCTGGGCGCGCAGGTGCTGCTCAAGACCGCCAACGGCGGCGAAACGTGGAGCGCCATCAGCCTGGACCTGACGCGGGAAACTTCGGACGTTCCGGAAAGCGTAGCGGTGTACGCCGAGGCGGCCAAGAAACAACTGGCGTCGCGCCGCGGCGTGATCTACGCCATCGCTGCTTCGCGCCGCAACATCGATACCATCTGGGTGGGCACCGACGACGGCCTGATTCAGCTTACCCGCGACGGCGGCAAGAACTGGAAGAACGTGACCCCGCCGGAGCTGACGCCGTGGAGCAAGATCTCCCAGCTCGACGCTTCCTATTTCGACGACGACACGGTGTACGCGGCGGTGAACCGCTTCCGCCTGGACGACCAGCGCCCGCACATCTATCGTACCCACGATGGCGGCGCCACCTGGCGCCAAACGGTGCGGGGATTGCCCGCCGGTCCGGTGAACGCGGTGCGCGAAGACCCGGTTCGCAAGGGCCTGCTGTATGCCGCTACAGAACTGGCGGTTTACGTTTCTTTCAACGATGGCGACGACTGGCAGCCGCTGCGCCAGAACATGCCGGCCACATCGATTCGGGACCTGGTGGTTCACGACGACGACCTGGTGGTGGGCACGCACGGCCGCGGCTTCTGGATTCTGGACGATATTTCGCCCCTGCGGCAATTGACTGCGGAAACGGCCACGGCGGCGGCGCAGCTTTTCGCACCGCGGGTGACCTACCGGTTGAACCGCGACACCAATACCGATACGCCCCTGCCGCCCGAAGAGCCCGCCGGGCAGAATCCGCCCGACGGCGCGATTCTGTATTACTACCTGCGGACCGCCGCTTCCAGCCCGGTGACGCTGGAAATTCTGAATGCCTCGGGCGGCGTAGTGCGGCGCTTTGCCAGCACCGATCAACCCGCGCAGCCGGACCCGCTGCTGAACGTGCCCACCTATTGGATCCGTCCATTCCAGTCGCTTTCCCCCGAGGCCGGCATGCACCGGTTCGTCTGGGACCTGCACGCCGCGCCAGCCGGCGGGGGTGGGCGCAGGGGCGGAGAGTATTCGATCGCCGCCATCTACCGGGACACGCCCGGCGCCCGAGGCGAATGGATGCCCCCCGGCACTTACGCGGTGAAGCTGGCGGCCGGCGGCGCCAGCTATACCGAACCGCTGGTGGTGAAACCGGACCCGCGGCGCTAGCAAGGAATGGACGCCAGGGGTCCCGTTCGACCGCCGGAAGCTGTGAAAAAAACTCTCCGAAACGCGCTGAGCAGGCGGAACCGCCTGCTCCACCATTGAAAACAATGCACCTGCTTTGGTGGCGCAGGCGGTTCCGCCTGCGATTTCTGATTTTTTCACGGCTTCCAAGGGAGCGGTTTCCGCGCCTAAACTGCGAAATCCCCCGTTGGCCCTGCCTACGCCGCATGTTATAAGAAAGGTTCGCGCATCGCCTCCCTTGCGAGCTTTCAAAATATGGAACCAACTGCCGATATCGCATTGATCGGTCTGGCCGTGATGGGTCAGAACCTGATCCTCAACATGAGCGACCATGGCTACCAGGTGGTAGCCTTTAACCGCACGGTTGCGAAGGTCGACGAGTTTCTCGCCGACGCCGCCAAGGGGCACCGAAACGTCGTCGGCGCTCACTCCATCGAAGAAATGGTGTCCCTGCTGAAACGCCCCCGCAAGATCATGTTGATGGTCAAGGCCGGCAAGGCGGTGGACGACTTTATCGAAACCCTGCTCCCGCACCTGGAACCCGGCGACCTGATTATCGACGGCGGCAACTCCCACTTCCCCGATACCATCCGCCGCACCAAGTATTTGGAATCGAAGGGCCTGCTGTTCATCGGCACCGGCGTTTCCGGCGGCGAAGAGGGAGCTCGCTTCGGCCCCTCCATGATGCCCGGCGGCAGCGTGAAAGCGTGGCCGCTGGTCAAAGAAATATTTCAGGCCATCTGCGCCAAGACCCCGGACGGCGACCCGTGCTGCGACTGGGTGGGCGAAAACGGCGCCGGCCATTTCGTCAAGATGGTGCACAACGGCATCGAGTACGGCGACATGCAGCTCATCTGCGAGGCCTATCAGCTCATGAAGGGCGGGCTGAAGCTTTCGAACGAAGAGATGCACGACGTCCTCACCGAGTGGAACAAAGGCGAGCTCGACAGCTACCTGATCGAAATCACCCGCGACATTCTGGCCTATAAAGACGAAGCCGGCGACGCGGTGGTCGACAAGATCCTCGACACCGCCGGACAGAAGGGCACGGGCAAGTGGACCAGCGTCGAATCGCTCGACCTGGGTGTGCCGGTCACGCTCATCGGTGAAGCCGTGTTCGCCCGCTGCCTGAGCGCCATGAAAGAAGAGCGCGTGGAGGCCTCCAAGATCCTGTCCGGACCCCAGTTCACATTCGAGGGCGACCGCAAGGCCTTCATCGAAGATATCCGGCAGGCGCTGCTCGCCTCCAAGCTGGTTTCCTACGCGCAAGGCTTCATGCTGCTGCGCGAGGCCGCCAAAGAGTACAAGTGGAACCTGAATTACGGCGCCATTGCGCTGATGTGGCGCGCCGGCTGCATCATCCGTTCGGTGTTCCTGGGCAAAATCAAGGACGCGTTCGCCCGCAACCCCAACCTCTCGAACCTGCTGCTCGATCCCTACTTTACCGGGGTGGTGGAACGTTGCCAGGCTTCCTGGCGGCGCACCGTCGCGACCGCGGTTAGTGCCGGAGTTGCCGTGCCGGCCTTCACCACCGCGCTTTCCTTCTTCGACGGGTACCGCAGCGAACGCCTGCCTGCCAACCTGTTGCAAGCCCAGCGCGATTACTTCGGTGCCCACACCTACGAGCGCGTCGACCGTCCGCGCGGCCAGTTCTTCCACACCAACTGGACCGGCAAGGGCGGTAACGTTTCCTCCAGTACCTACAATGCTTAGCCCCGCGGAACTGCTCGCCCGCGCGGCCACCATTCGGCTGCTGCTGATGGATGTGGACGGCGTGTTGACCAACGGCAAGCTCTACCAGTTGCCCGGCCCCGATGGCAAAATGGCCGAAACCAAGGGGTTCGACTCGCAGGATGGCATCGGCCTGCAATGGCTGAGCTGGTACGGTATCCCGACCGGCGTCATCAGCGGGCGCCTTTCCCCCGCCACCGAGGAGCGCGCCCGCCAAGCCAAGATGAAGTACGTCTACCAGGGCCACATCGAGAAAATCCCGATCCTCACCGAGATTCTGGCCGACGCCGGGGTGGACTCGAACCAAGTGGCCTACATCGGCGACGACTTTACCGACGTCGTGATCATGCGGCGCGTGGGCCTCGCCATCGCTACGGCCAACGCCCGCGCCGAAGTGAAGCAGGCCGCCCACCACGTCACCGAAAAGTGCGGCGGCGATGGCGCCGTGCGCGAAGTAGTGGAAGTGCTGCTCAAGGCCCAAGGCCACTGGGAGAAGATTCTGAAGCACTACGAAATCGGGTAGAGCGGGCGGACGGTGGATGCTGGCCGACCTATGGGGACTGATCCGTCCCTGGCGGGCCGCTCGGAGACAGCTCTGCCTCCGGGTCAGGCATCTCCTCCTCGGCCACTTTGCGCAGGGCCGCCAGACCATGTTGGGCGGTGTGCCAAATCAAAGCCTCGTCCACCGCTTCATATTCGTGCCGATAGACGTTCCCGGCGGCTGCGATAGCCGCCCAATCGATCCCCGGATGTCGGCGGAGCAGATCGTCGGGAAGGCGCCGCGAGGCTTCCGAGATGATCTCCAGTGCGCGCACCACCGCGTAAACCGTCTTTCGGTCGGCCCGAAAAGCGGGAAAATCGAGATCCGCGGTAAACCCCTGGATCGCATCGACGTTGTCAATGATGTCGGCCAACCGCTGAGCGGGATTCTTAGAAGGCATGAACCGCGTCGTGCAAAATACTCGCCCGGAGCAAAGGCTTCAGCGTACGCCGATTTACGACGTCGCTGGAGCCTTCGAGGAGTTCGTCGATGTACAGTTTCGTCCTGGCATACTCAAAGATGCCCATCGGCCTGTTCTCGTCGAGATCCACGAGCACATCGACGTCGCTTTCCGCGCCAGCTTCGCCTCGTGCCACCGAACCGAATACTGCTGCATGCGCGACTCCAAGCCGCCGCAAGTCCGCCTCGTGCGCCCGGAGTGTGTCGAGAACGTGTTGGAGATTCGATCTCATGGCCCATCACGAGTTTACCAGACCGGTACTTCGGTCGGCGCCGCAGACGCGACATTTCACAAGGAAGCTCTGGGCGGGTAACGTCCTGTCTGTCGCCGCCTTTACGTCTGTCACCGCTTTTACCGTCACGTGCCACGATCCTCCAAGCGCGCGCTATGCTGCAAATTGAGGCAACCCTCGGCATGTTGACAGCCTACCTGGATGAGAGTTCGGATGATAGGGCGTACGTCGTTGCAAGGTTCGTTGCCAGGGACGAGCTGTGGACAAACTTCTCAACTGACTGGCGAACCGAACTTGCGGCCCCTCCGAAGATTTCGCACTTCAAGATGCACGACGTGTTCACTACGAAGACGAACGGCGTCTTCAGAAACCATCCACTTCAAGAGCGTATCGCCAAGACGGAGTCCCTGATTTCCATCATCAACACGCACCTGCCTTGCAGGGACGATCTCGCAGTAAACGTCGTCATGGATGTCCGCGCCTACAAATCGATACTCGAACCAGCCCTGCCACGCACCTACCAAAATCCCTACCTATGGTGTTTTCAGGGCATTCTCGTCAGTTGCTCGTCATGGATCAAAGCAACGGCGGCGGGCGAAACCATCAACTTCACCTTTGACGACAACAAAAAGGAGTTTCGCGATGCCCTCCGCCTCTATCAGCGCGTCGCCAATCTTCCCGGCTTCGTAGAGGTCAAGAAAGTGGTGGGAACCATTCGTCCCGGCGATGATAAAGCCGTAATGCCCCTGCAAGCCGCCGATCTGTTGGCCGGGCAAACACGCCTGTACGGAACCGACAAATCATCGGCGACGTTCATCCCTTCGATCGCCCGAACTCGAAGAAGTCATTTCAGCTATCTCCTCGGTAAGAACAGACTCGCGGCAATACGGCTTCGGATAGAGGAAACATCTGCGTGGGTGCAGGAGTTCATGAAGCCATAAGTGGGCCAATGTCCACGGGGCAAACGGTGCAATGGGCCGCGTCCTGCCCCGTCGCGACCCCTACGCGGCTCGCGCCTACCCTCGCTCCACGATCCTGCCGTCCCGCATCTGCACCGTCCGATGCCCGTAGGCCGCGGCTTCCGGGTTGTGCGTGATCATGAGGATGGTCTGGCCGGTGCGCTGGTTCAGATCGCGGAGAATGTCCAGCACGGCTTGGGAGTTTTCCGTATCCAGATTGCCGGTGGGTTCGTCGGCCAGCAGGATGGCGGGACGATTGACGATGGCGCGGGCGATGGCGACGCGCTGCTGCTCGCCTCCGGAGAGCGAGTTGGGCTTATGGTCCAGACGGCCCTCGATGCCCAGCAGCCGCAGCACTTCGGCGAATTGCGCATCCGGCCGGCCGTTGTTGCCGCCCAGAAAGCGCGCCACGGCGATGTTGTCGCCCGCCGTCAGGTTGGGTAGCAGGTTGTATTTCTGGAACACGAAACCCACGGTGCGTTTGCGCAGGCGGGTGCGGCCTGCGTCCGTCATCGAAGCCAGGTCCTGGCCGCCCACCTTCACTTGCCCGGAAGTGGGCGGCGTCAATCCGCCGATGATATGAAACAGGGTGGATTTGCCCGAGCCCGACGGCCCCACGATGGAGAGAAACTCGCCCGAGGGCACGTCCAGATTCACCCCGCGCAGGGCCGGCACGTCGACCTTGCCCAGGCGATAGATCTTGCGCAGGTCGCGGATTTCAATAATGGGGCCGGCGTCGTTACTCATACGCCAGCGCCTCGATGGCATCGTGCCGGGCGGCGCTCAGCCCGGGGTACAGCGCGCCTAGGGCGGCCGCGGTCAGAATGATGACAGCGGTCCGCGGCCACCAGGCGTAAACGATGGCCATTTGGATCGACGCCGGCACCAGCGTGGCAATCAGCCATTGGGCTCCGAAACTGAAAACGATGCCCAGGATCGTTCCGCCCAGCCCGATCAATAAGGCCTCCAGAAGAATGACGCGCAGAATGAATGCATTCGACGCTCCCAGAGCCTTCAAAATGCCGATCTCGCGCGTACGCTGCATCACCGCCATGTACATGGAAAGCGCCACCACGGCGATACCGATCACCACGCCGATGATCACCACCACCACCGTGAATTCCTGGATCGCCGGGATGTTCTCCACGCTGTACATCGCCATGGCCTCGGCCATGCTGAAAACGCCGTAGCCCGGCAGCATCGCCTGCAACTCCCGGACCACAGCGTCGATGTGGCTCGGGTTGTCGACCTTTAGATAGATCTGCCCGATCTTGCCGGTAGCGGCGTTCAACTCCTGAATCGTGGCCAGCGGAACGGCGAGGCGCGTCAGCTTACCCGGCTCGACAATTCCGGCCACGCGCCAGTCGTGATTCATCAACTTGATCTTCTGGCCGACCGAGAGGTGGTGCTGGTTGGCATAGTAGCGGTCCACGATGATATCGTCGGGGCCCTGAAACGGGCCCCCGGCGTCGAAGGTGAATCCGCCCGTCATCCGCTTGAACCTGGCTTCGTCGATGCCGGTGATCATCAGGGGCAGATCGATGGACTGATTGATGACACCCATGGCGAGGGAGACGTGCGGCTCTTGCTCGACCCTGGCAACCAGGGCGGCGGGAATCGACGCCGCGCTGAAAGTAACCACCGATTTGGACTCCGAGGCTTTGATCACGACGTCCGCGCCGACGCCGCGCTGGCGGTTGCGCGAGTCGTCCAATATGCCTTGGGTCATGCCTACCAGGGTGAGAATCAACGTCACCGGCACGCCGATCAGCAGGATGCTCAACAGCGATCGCATGGGGCGGTGCTTGAGGTTTTCGAGTACCAGTTTACCGGTCACTAATGGTCGATCTTTCCTTCGGGCGTCGCGAGAGGAACGGCGGGGGCGCCTGGAGCCCGGCCGACGGCGCGCAGCGTCGTTCCCTCCGGCTGTTCCAATACAAATTTATCATCCGCGACGCCTTTATTGATATCCATTTTCACCAGATCGATGACCACCCCGTATTCGTCCTGCGGGCGGTTGATTTCAATGTGCTTGGGGAAAGCCACGTTGTCGTAGGGTTTCCACTCCGAATAGCGGGCGTCGGTCAGAATGTTGCCCTTGTCGTCGAAGATCAACTGCCGGGAGATTTGCAGGTTGACGCGGTTGAACCAGACGGTGCGGACGAGCTGCAGTTTGCCGCCGCGCTCGCGGATTACGTGCAGGATGTAGGAAGCCTGGTCTTCGTCGGTCAGGTTCTCGAGCAATATTTTTTCCGTCTTCAGGTCCACCGGGCGTACCAGCAGCGCGTCGACGAAGTGCTGGGGGCGCAGGTTTTCCAGCTTGTTGGGCGAAGGCTGGACAATGTCGTTGCTACCCACGACGAAGGCGTTGCGGGAGGGAACGTACAGCTTGAACGACGTGCCGTCGCTGGTCATGTCGAAAGCCTTGCTGCGCACCACCGGATAGAGACCGATGATGCGGATGGCCGCCGGTTTGCGAAACAGAATATAGGCGCGGACGTCCTTGTACTCCGTAATATGGTTCTTCTCGGCGCTGCCGAGAGCCGGGACCATGTCCACCGTGGCATTGAAGTCGCGGACGGCCCGGTATTCGCGGGCAATGCTCTCCAGCAGGGCGGACTCGTCTGCAATCTGCAGCTTCTGCGCGGTGTTGCCGCCCTGCCGCGAGATGACCCGCCGCCGAATGGCGCAGGAGGAGGATGCCGCGAGCAGAGCAAGAACGAGACCCAAACCAATCGAGCGGCGCAGTTTCGCGGACCAGTCGGGCCAATGGGGCATTGTTCCATTGTAGGTGGCTCACGAACGGGGCTGTCAATCGGAGCCATCCGGGGAAGGTCAACCTGCTACAATCGAAGATCCTGCTGACGGATGAAGTGTGGAGCTGGTTGGGAGAGGATAGATGGGTGAAGCGTTAGGCATGATTGAGACCAAAGGTCTGGTGGCCATGATCGAGGCCGCCGACGCGATGGTGAAAGCCGCCAAGGTGAACCTGGTCGGCTGGGAGAAGATCGGGTCCGGGTACGTGACCGCCATGGTTCGCGGCGATGTGGCTGCCGTGCGCGCGGCCACCGATGCGGGCGCCGCCGCTGCGCGCCGCGTAGGCGAACTGATCGCCGTTCACGTCATTCCGCGCCCGCACCAGAGCCTGGAAGACGTGCTGCCGATCGGCAAGGCCGGCAAGTAGCCGGTCTTGAGGTGCCGTCATGATTCTCGCCCGCGTTGTGGGCACGGTCGTCGCCACTCGCAAAGATCCGCGCCTCGAAGGTAAGACGCTGCTTATCCTGAAGCCGATATCGCCGGAGGGCAACGACGAAGCCGGTTATGTGGTGGCCGTCGACACGGTTAGCGCGGGTTTCCGCGAGCGAGTCATCGCCGTGTCGGGCAGCTCGGCCCGCATGGCGGAGGGTTGCAAGGATACGCCGGTCGACACCGCCATCGTCGGCATTGTGGACGAAGTGCAACTGGACTGAATGCCATGTACCTGGGCCGAGTGGTGGGACGCGTCTGGTCTACGGTGAAGGACGAGAACCTTCGCGGCCAGCGTTTTCTGATCGTGCAGCCCGTTACACCCGGTCTCGAAAGCGCCGGGCGGCGCCTGATCTGCACCGATTCGACAGGCGCCGGCACGGGTGAGTTGGTCTACTGGGTGCGCGGTAGAGAGGCCAGTTTCCCGTTTCACCCGGCCGAACCGCCCACCGATACCACCATTGTCGGCATCGTCGACTCCGTTCACCTGGGCAAGAACCTGCTCGCCGGCGGTCCCGGCTAGAGACCGGTTATGCTGATTGCGCGAGTCATCGGCGAATTGGTGGCCACTGAGAAGCATCCCAGTCACGAGGGCCGGAAACTGCTGCTGGTGCAACCGCTGAACCTGGATGGCAGCGACCGCGGACAAGCCGTAGTGGCTCTCGATGCCGTGGACGCCGGGGTGGGCGATAAAGTCCTGCTGGCGACCGACGGCTTCAGCGCCATGACGGCCGTGGGAAGGCCCCACTCACCGATCGATATGGCCGTAATCGGCTTTATCGATCACGTGGACCTGCTCCCAGGGGTCTCGTAAGCGGTGCGGGCCTCCGGCCATCAGGACCGTAGCCAGCATGCATCCGGCTCCCAGCTTGACCAGTTCCACCATCCGGTAAGTATTGTGCAGGACCCAATACTCGCTGCGCTCACCGGAATGCAGGTCGGGGCGGATAAAGTCGATGATTCTTCCCAGCCCGAGCATCTCCGGGGATAGCAGGAACCGTTCCGCCAGTGTCACGGCGAGCATTCCCAGAGACAGACCGAGCGTCAGCTTGCCTTCGCGCGTGCCAAACAACAGGAAAGCGAAGAACAACGCGCCCCAAAACACCTGCACATCTTCCCAGATGCGCTGGTACCAGCGCGCTTGTTCATTCGCCTGATAGGTCAAAAGCATGCGCGCGTCCTCCGGCGCCAGAGCCTTCAAACGCATCGACGCCGCGGGGTTGCCGCCGTTCAGCACGGCATCGACCGACCACGTTCTTTCCCAATCCACCCAGGTCATCAACAGGATGCCTGCCAACCACATACCCAGCAGCAGGCAGCCGAACCTACGCGAGAGCATAGTAGCCTCGATTTTAGCAGCCTGGGGAGGGAACGAAGTCCCCGTTTTCTTCAGAGAAACTCGACCCGGCCGATCATCTCCTCGGGCGACAGCAGGTCGTGGAGCAAAACCACCCGCCGCAACAATTCTCCAATGGTCATCGATTGTTGCCGGCAATAGGCGATGCCTGTGTGGGCCGCACCCTGTGCGTGCAGGCGGAGGAAGTCGTCGTCGTGCGTCGCCACGACCCGACGCTGGCTCGACGCGAAGGCGAGATGCTCCATGTCCGTCGCGCCGTTCAAGCGGACGTCCGCCGCCGTGGTCACGTCGATATTGCGCCGCCGTAAACCTGCCGCGATGTGGAAAGGAAATGTGCTCGTCAAGATGAAATCGGACGAACACCGATCAGGACGCTTCTTCCAGGCGTGCCTGGCGCAACCGGGCTTCCAGCAGAGACGGGTGATCGCGCCGGACCGCCGCCACGAATTCCCGTTCAGCGCACATTTCCTGCTGGATCTCCGCAATGTGGTCGAAATAGTATGCGAGAGCGGCGTGGACGTCGGCAAGAGTGATCGTAGGGATGTGCGAGACGATCTCGTCGGGTTTCATACCCAGGTGTTCGTGCCAAACCACGATATCGAGCACACGCACGCGATGGCCGGCAATGCAGGCTTTGCCCCCGCATACGCCGGCCCTCCTGCTTATTCGGTCATCCACCGACATGCCTTCAGTATAAAGGGTTCGGCGTCGCGTTTACGATGCGCCCCCAGCCATAGGGCGACTGCCGCTACTGCTTGGCTTTGAGCACGTCCACCAGTTCCTGGACCGCCGCGGCGCTCTTCGCCAGCAGGGCTTTTTCCGCTTCGGTCAATTGAATCTCGTAGATCTTTTCGATTCCGCCGGCTCCCAATTTCACGGGCACGCCAACAAAGACGCCGTGGATGCCATATTCGCCTTCGAGGAGGGCGGAACAAGGCAGCACTTTCTTCTTATCCTTTAGAATGGACTCGGCCATTTCCACTGCCGCGGCCGAAGGAGCGTAGTAGGCGCTACCGGTCTTAAGATACTTGACGATTTCGGCGCCGCCGTTCTGGGTACGGGTCACGATGGCGTCAAGCGTGGGCTGATCGAGCAACTCGGTGAGAGGAATGCCCGAAACGCTGGACAGGCGCACCAACGGCACCATGGTGTCGCCGTGCCCGCCCATCACCACGCCCACCACGTTCTCCACCGAGACTTGCAGTGCCTGCGCCACAAACGTGCGGAAGCGCGCGCTATCGAGCACGCCCGCCATGCCGACCACGCGGTTCCTGGGGAACCCGGAAACCCACTGCGCCGCCTGCGCCATGGCATCGAGCGGGTTGGTGACGACCACGATCACGCTCTCGGGCGAACGCTTGGCAAACTGTTCGGTGGCGGTCTTGATCACTTCGTAGTTGGCGATCAACAGGTCGTCGCGGCTCATTCCGGGCTTGCGCGGAAAGCCGGCGGTAATGATGGCGAGGTCGGAACCCTCGGTGGGCCCGTAATCGTTGGCGCCGGTCACCATCACGTCATAGCCCTGCACCGGGCCGGATTCGAGCAAATCGAGACCTTTTCCTTGCGGAACGCCTTCGACGACGTCGACTAGCACGACGTCGGCCAGTTCCTTTTCCGCGATGCGCAACGCGCAGTTGGCGCCCACATTGCCGGCGCCTACGACCGTAACTTTCTTTCGCACAGAAGCTCCTTGGTTTACCTGATTCGGTTCAGTTGATTCGAAAGCCGATTATAACAACCGTCCGGAGCGATGAGCAGTCAGCGATCAGCTCTCAGCCAATGCGGAAGCGGCTGACCGCTGATCGCTGACCGCTGAAAGCTTTCGCTGCTTTATACTTGAGTTTTGCCGAAGAAAAAACAAGTGTTGTACCGCGACGCCGGTGTCGACATCGACGAATCCGACCGCGCCATCCGGTCCATCAAGAGCCTGGCCCGGGGCACTTTCACGCCCGGCGTGCTCACCGAGATCGGAAGTTTTGGAGCGTGTTACCGCTTGTCCGGCTTCCGCGACCCCGTCCTGGTCAGCTCCGCCGACGGCGTGGGCACCAAGCTGAAGGTGGCCTTTCTCACCAATCGCCACGACACCGTCGGCGAGGACCTGGTGAACCACTGCGTCAACGATATCGCGGTGCAGGGGGCCGAGCCGCTGTTTTTCCTGGACTACTTCGCGGTGGGAAAACTGGACGCGAAGGTCGCCGCGCAGGTGGTTTCGGGACTGGCGCGAGGCTGCCGGAAAAACGGCTGCGCGTTGATCGGCGGCGAAACGGCGGAAATGCCGGGTTTGTACGCCGGCTCGGAGTACGACCTGGCTGGGTTCATTGTGGGCGCGGCCGAGCGCAGGCGCCTGGTGACCGGCAAAGACATCCGCGTCGGCGACGTGCTGTTCGGTCTGCCCTCGGAGGGCTTGCACACCAACGGCTATTCGCTGGCGCGCAAGCTCCTGTTCGAGGTAGCCGGGTACGGCCCGAATACGCCCCTTCCCGAAGTAGGCAAGACAGTTGCCGACGCGCTGCTGGCGCCGCATCGCAGCTACTTGAAACCAATCCGGGCCCTGCTCGCTTCCGGCCTGTTGCATGGAGCCGCGCACGTCACCGGCGGCGGCATTACCGACAATACGCCGCGCATCCTTCCCAAGGGAGTGGGGGTCTTCATCGACACTTCTTCCTGGAAAATACCGCCCCTGTTCGAACTCTTGCGGCGCATCGGCAACATACCGGACGACGACTACCGGCGTACTTTCAACGTGGGGGTTGGGATGATTCTGGTGGTGCCTCGCGCCGGCGCCACGCGGGCCGAGGCCGCACTGCGCAAATTGAAAGAGAAGCCGTTCCGAATCGGTGAAGTGATCGCGGCCAGGCGCGGCGCCCCGCGGGTGGAATACCGATGACCCGGCTGGGCATCCTCATCTCCGGACGCGGTTCTAATTTCGAAGCCATCGCCGATAGCATCGCCGCCGGTAGGCTGGACGCCGAGATCGCGGTGGTGATCGGCAACCGGCCGGAGGCCCCCGGTCTGGAAGCTGCCCGGCGCCGCGGCTTGACAGCCGTCTCACTTCCCTCCAAAGGCCTGGACCGCCAGATTTACGATGCCCAGTTGCTGCCCGAATTGAAGCGGCATGCCGTGGACCTGGTGTGCCTGGCTGGATTCATGCGGTTGCTGAGCGGCTTGTTCATCCGGGAATTCCCTAATCGAATTCTCAACATTCACCCTTCGCTGCTGCCGGCCTTCCCCGGACTGGACGCACAGCACCAGGCGCTGGAGCACGGAGTCAAAATCACCGGCTGCACCGTGCATTTCGTGGACGAAGCGCTCGACTCCGGCCCGATCGTGATCCAGGCCGCGGTACCGGTGAGGGAGGACGATACGGTGGAATCGCTGTCGGCGCGAATTCTCGCCGAAGAACATCGTATTTATACCGAGGCGATTCGCCTGGTGACGACGCGCGCTTACGCGTTCGAAGGCCGACGCGTGGTCTTTCGCTGAAGAAACTCGGACATCTTCATGGGCGGCCCCGGACCTTTTTCCATTTGCTTTTCGACGGTGCGTAGATAGCGCCGTAGAATTTCGCTTCGCCGCCTGGCTTCCATCGAGCAGGTTTCCATGTCGAGCAGAATTTCCACCTCCCACGGTTCGAAGACGTTGCGCCTGACGTTGCCCCGAATTACGTCCGCCAACAGTTTGCGGAAGCGGTTCAACATCCGCTCCGTCTCCACCAGGTCGTCGCCGTTCATGCTTCAGTCCATCGGCGGAACGGGACTGAGAGTTTAGGGAACCTTTCCAATTTAGATTGGCGATATCATTAGGGGGCGGGAGCTTCCCGCGGTGAAAAGATTGTTAACGAAACTTGCCCGATTTATGTCACGTCCATTGAGCATGTCTTACCCGACCGTTGCGGTTGCCCGTTCACGCGGCTTACTGGTGCTGTCACTCGTATTGGGACTCTCGGCGCTGCCTGCCTTCCCTCAACACGCCACGTCCAAGCGTTCCAGCGTCCAGGCGAAGCGTTCCACCGTGCGGCGAACGACGATAGCCGGCCGTTTCGTCATGGTGCTGGCGGATACACCGGTTCTGGCCCGGTATCATTCGCCGGAGGAAGCTGCCACAGCCGAGGGGAGGGCCTATCGCGCCCAGATTGAAACCCGCCAGCAGGCCATGATTCAGACCTTGCAGGGGCGCAACATTCGGGTTACCAGCCGGGTTTCGAACGTGCTCAACGCGCTGTTTGTGTCGGCTCCCGGACACACCATCGAAGAACTGCGGGCCATTCCGGGAGTGTCTTCGGTCACGCCCATGCGCCGAGGTAAGCTGAACCTGAACCGGGCCGTGCAGCTTGTCAACGGTCCGACGGCGTGGACGGCGGTGGGCGGATCGGCCAACGCGGGCGCGGGTGTCAAGATCGGCATTCTGGATACGGGAGTGGAGATCACCAACCCGATGCTTCAGGACTCCAGCCTGAGTATGCCGGCCGGCTTCCCCATATGCAGCCCGACCGCCAGCGAGTATCCCAGCGGCTGGCCCTATAACGCCAGTTCGACCGCCGACTGCGCTTTCACCAACACCAAGGTGATCGTGGCGCGGAGCTACGTGCGGCTGCTGGCGGTGGGTTCGAGCCCCAATTACGCCGCCGATTCCGAACCGGACGACTACACGCCGCGCGATCGCCTGGGGCACGGCACGGCGGTGGCGTCGGTAGCGGCCGGCAACGCCGTTGCGGCGCCGGCGCAGTCGTCCACCGGTGGCGCGATCACGCTCCGGGGAATGGCTCCCAAGGCGTGGATCGGCAATTATAAGGTCGGAAACACGTTCGGTCTGGTCACCGATGAAACCATGATCGCCGCGGTGGAGGACGCCGTTGCGGACGGCATGGATGTGATCACCACTTCCGTGGGCTTCACGGCGCTCGGTCCCGCCTCCAGCGATCCGGTGGCGACGGCGTTCGAGAACGCGGTGGTCGAAGGCGGAAAGGTGGGGCTGGCGGCGGCCGGCAACGACGGCGAAGATAGTTACGAGGATGGATTCAATTACCCGGCTTTCAACACCATTTTGTCTCCGTCCATCGCTCCCGACGTGATCTCGGTCGGCGCCACCATAAACTCGCACGCCATGATGCCGGCAGTTTCGGTGAACGCCTCGGGCGCGCCTTCCAATTTGCAGCACATCCAGGCCATGATGAGCGACTCGCTATTCTACCCGTCCTCCTATGGCGCCAACGTCGCCCCGCTCGTCGATGTGGATTTGCTCGACGGCACCGGCCTAGCCTGCGTGCCGCTTGCAGCCAACTCGCTGAATGGTGCGTTTGCCCTGATTAAGGTGACTGCCAGTTGCCCGGTCGCCAATGCCGCCGCCAACACGGTCTACGACCAACAGGCATTGAACGCCCAGAACGCGGGCGCCATCGGCTTCATCTGGTATCAATCCAGCTCGACTTCGATTTACGGCACGGCCAGCCCGCCTTTAGCCGAGGGCATCGACGAGATTGGCCCCGGCGTCGTGATCTCGAATTCCGACGGACTGAATCTCAAAGCCTACATCGATGCCAACCCCGGCGCATCGGTGACCATCGATTCGGCCGGGTCGGAAATGGACCTGACTACTTACGGCGGCTATTTCGGCTATACCCTGGCCGGCAACATGCTTGCCAGCTATTCTTCCTTTGGTCCCACCCCGGACGGGCACTTGAAGCCCGACCTGGTGGCCACCGGCGGCGACGACGTGTATCTCTCGCCCGATCCGAGCGACGCTTACTTTGAAATGCCGGCCGCGGCGGGCATGTATATGGCGGCTGAAACCTTCGATCCCGAAGGGGAAGTGTACAGCGCCAGCGGTTTCGTGGCCGCCGACGGCACCAGCTTTGCCACCCCATTGACCGCCGGAGCGGTCGCGCTACTGAAACAGGCTCACCCCTCGCTCAATGGCCGGCAGATCAAGTCGCTGCTGGTGAACAGCGCGTCGCAAACGGCGGTTGCCTCCGACGACTTCGGGAATACGGTGGATGCCCAGTGGATGGGGGCGGGCCTGCTGAATGCGGCAACGGCCATCGCCGCCAATCTCACGGCGGTACCTTCCTCCGCTTCTTTCGGTATCGTCAACTCGATTCCGTCCCCCATCCAGATCGCGCTGACCAATATCGGCTCCGGCTCGGTGAGTCTGGCCGCCAGCGTGAGTTGCTGCTCGAACAATTCGGGCGGCGGGTACGTGACTACCGGTGTCACCCCCCTGAAGGTCGCGGCCACCCTGTCGAGCGCTACGCTGGCCGCCGGCGCTGCCTCGACTCTCACCATCACCCTCTCCGGGTCGGTGCCGGTCGCGGGTGAATACTCCGGCACGGTCGCGGTCACGGGTTCGGCTACCACGCTCCAAATTCCCTTCATGTTCATCTTTCCCAGCGGTGTGGGCTATAACCTTGTCGTGTCTTGGCCGTCGGTTGCCTGTTGCGACAGCAACGACAACTTTTACGTCAATGGCCTGGCGGGTTCGGACGTGAATACAGGCGCATATCCCAGCCTCGCGAACCTGGAGCCGGCGTCGCCAATCCTGCAAATTACCGACCCCTATGGCGCGCCCGTCGCCAATGCCTCTGTCGCCATTACCGCCACCGCGGGCCTCACGCTGAAAGGAGTCTCCGGGGCACCGGCATGCTCGCCCGCGAGCAGCACAACCTCCATCACCTGTTCAACGGATGCCTACGGATACCTGTACTTCGATGCCGTGATGCCGGCCAGCGGCGCAACCTCGGCCCTAGACATCAACCTGAACAGGCTCGTGGGGACATCCATTCCCATCGATTTCTATGCGGCAAGCGCCCCAACTCTAAGTACCGGTGGCGTCGTCGATAACGCCGCCGGGTTGAGCACCATCGCTCCGGGCTCCTATGTCTCGCTATATGGCTCGGGTTTTACCAGCAATGGCTATATCGACTCCAACACCTTCAGTAACCTGCCGCTCCAGATCGAAGGGGTGATGGTGAGCTTCGACGTCGGCAACGGCGTAACTTATCCCGGTTACATTGTGTATATCAGCCCCAACCAGGTGAACGTCTTTGCTCCGTGGGAGTTGCAGGGATACTCCTCGGCGCAGGTGAAGGTGTATGGCGATACCGGATTCCCATCCAACGTGGTAACCGTCGACATCGCCAACTCTTCGCCGGCATTCTTCAACTACAATAACGGCACGGCCATTGCCACCGACTTGTCCTACAACCTGATCACCACAAGTAATCCGGCCAAGCGCGGCAGCACGATCCTGCTCTGGGCCAACGGGTTGGGGCCGGTTACGAACCAGCCTTATAGCGGAGCGTCGGCAGTGGCGGCCCCTCTGTCTTACACCACCACGACGCCCACGGTAACGATCGGCGGCCAGAAGGCGACGGTAGTTTATGCGGTGCTCGCGCCCGGCACCGCCGGAGAGTTTCAGGTAGCCGTAACCGTACCGTCCAATGCCACGACCGGTTCGGCCGTGCCGGTTTCGCTCTCGATCGGCGGCCAAACCACGGAAGCGGCGACGTTGCCGGTGCAGTAGTTCGCGGCGCGGGCTGGTGGTTTCGTAGCGCCGGCGGATCTCTGTCGCCGGTGGTTTCGGGAAACCGCTCCCTGGCGGTCGCGGCTCGGTAACTGGGTGAAAGCGCACGGCACTCGTGGCCGAGCCGCGACCGTAAAGGGAGCGGTCTCCCGGAAATACATTAGCGAACTTATGAAGCTGTTTACTTGACGTACTTGGTGGGACAGGCCTCCCGGCCTGTCGCTGGCTGGAAGAGCCGCTTCTCGGCTACGACAGGCCAGGAGGCCTGTCCCACTCGGTATTGCGGGGCACACTTAGGGCGGAGTCCGCTCTACGGCGCCCTAAACGGATGTGTTTTTTGCGGTCCGGCGGCCTTAGGCGGCCTTCCGGAGGGGCTTTTGGGTCGCCTGGAGGAGCTTTTTGGCTTCGGCGAGGCGGGTCAGGTGGGTGGCGAGGCGGGCGATTTCCGGGATTGAAAAATCAAATTGCGGGGGGAAGGCCTGGCGCGGGTAGTCGCGCGCGATGTCGTAGGTTTCTCCTTTACTTTCCGCGAGTTGGGTGAGGAGGGCGACCTCT